>RHMF01000109.1_pt1 | contig 31891 bp, 25 predicted proteins | sample 5365151 | NCBI WGS metagenome assembly RHMF01 (sample SAMN10266501, study PRJNA497801) | feces metagenome | isolation source: feces | host: Bos taurus | place: China: Prairie of Fairy Mountain | collected 2017-08-14 | reverse complement strand
CTTTATATTTTCCCCGGAGGAAAATTTTTGAAATGGGAGTCTGATTCTTAGGTAGCATTTGAAGTGGCTTATAAGAATGTTTATTGTTTGTTTGGTTTTGAGTTAATATGTTTGTGCGCTCCTGTATTCTAAAAATAGTGTATATAAAGGTAGAACAATTCACCCCCAAAAATACTCCTTTCTAGGTAAAAAATAGGTAAATCTAATATTATTTTGTCTTATAAGTCACTCCAAATGTTATCTAAGTGTCATAAAAATTTGCTAAGTGTTAAAGAAGGGAGTAATAAGCATGGGAAAAGTAAAAGTTACAAAGTCTAGCTCAGAAAAAAACAGCGGTATTAGACCTGCTTTAACACCTGAAGCTAGAGAGAATCAGTTAATCTATTTAGCGACAGAGTTAGCTGAACAACAATTGAGAGATGGTACAGCATCATCACAAGTTATAACACATTATTTAAAATTAGGATCTTCAAAGGAAAAGATTGAAAAGGAAATTTTAGAAAAACAAAAAGAATTAATATCTGCTAAAACAGAAGCTTTACAATCTGCAAAACGTGTTGAAGAATTATACGCTAATGCTATTGAGGCTATGCGACATTATAATGGAGGAGATAATAATGATGACGAGTACGAATCAGAATAAATTAAAAACCTATTCAGAATTAAAGAAATTAAAAACATTCAAAGAGAGATATGAATATTTAAAACTCGGTGGAATTATAGGAGAAGAAACTTTTGGTTTTGACCGATATTTAAATCAAGAATTCTATAGATCTAGAGAATGGAAGTCATTAAGAAATCATATAATAACCAGAGATAATGGTTGCGATTTAGGTGTTGAAGGAAGAGATATATTATCTGGTAAAATATTAATTCACCACATGAATCCAATAACTAAAGAAGATATATTGAACAAAAGTGATTTATTATTAAATCCTGAATATCTTATATGTACGACTAAGAATACGCATGATGCTATTCATTATGGCGATGAAAATCTTTTGTTAGAAGATGAGCCAGTAGTTCGCTACAAAAATGACACATGTCCTTGGCGACATTAAGAAGGAGGAATGAAAAATGGCTAAGAAAGGAAAAGGTAAGAAAAAAATGGAAGAAGAAGTAATTGAAACAACTGTTGAAGAAACTGAAAATGAAGTAAGTGAGGAAGTAGTTCAAGCAGTAGCTGAAGCAATTGTTGAAGAAGCTGCTGAACAAGAAACAAGTGTTGAAGAAGTAGTTAATGATATAGTAGAAGAATCTTCTGAAGCCGAATCAGAAGAAATCATTGAACCAATTATTAAAGAAGGTATTGTTGGTGGATGTTCTAAATTAAATGTTAGAGCAGAAGCAAATTCAACAGCAGATATTGTTACTGTATTAGATGCTGATACTAAAGTTATAGTATATCCTGAGTTTAGCAATGATGAATTCTACAAAATCAAAACTGTTGAGGGTTTAGATGGTTATTGTAAGACTGACTTTATTTGGATTAGCGAAGAAAGTTAGTAGGTGATTTAAAATGACTGAAAATAATGAAGAGGTTGTAGAAGTGAAAGATAGTATACTTGATTCTATTAAAAAATTATTAGGTATAGAAAGCACATATACTAATTTTGACACTGATATTATTATGCACATTAATTCTGTCTTTACAATATTGAATCAAATAGGATTTGGGCCTGAAGAAGGGTTTACCATATCTGATAGTAGTGCCGTTTGGAATAATTATTGTGAAGAATCTATGATAGAAACTGTTAAAACATACATTTATCTTAGAGTAAGATTATTGTTTGATCCTCCAACTAATGGAGCCGTTATGGAAGCAATTAAACAAACTATACACGAATTAGAATGGCGTATTAATGTTGGTTCTGATAATTCATAAAAAGGAGGCTAGCATTATGGAAACTAGAAATGATGAATTAGCTCATCATGGTACTCTAGGTATGAAATGGGGTCAACGTCTATATCAGAATCCTGATGGTAGTCTTACCTCATTAGGAAAAATGAGATATCTAAAAAGAGATGGCTCATTAACAAAAGCTGGTGAAAAAATGAGAAAAAGATTAGAATCTGAAAATGCCAGCGTAAAGAAAAAATATAGTGAAGCTAATAAAAAGAATAATAATACTTATAAACAGCTTACTGGTAAAGCTCTTAACCGTAGGGGTGGCGGAAAGAATACCAGAGAAGCCTTGTCTGATAAAGACATCAAAGATATGTCAGACAGTGAATTGAAAAAATATTATGATCGTTTAAACAATGAACGTAATGCTTTACAAACAAAACAACAAACTCGTGAGCTAAGAGAAAAAGAAGCTAAAGAATCTAAATATGATAATATGTCAAAAGGAAAGAAATTTATCAAAAAAACGATTGACGAAGATTTGTTGCCTAGTGTTAAAAATGGTATAAAAGGTGGTATTACAGATGGTATAAAAAATGCTGTAGCAAATTTAATAACAAAAACCGCTAATAAAGAAATAGATCGTTTTGTAGATAGTCAATACGGATCTAATAAACAGCAAAATAATAAAGCTGTAAAAGAAGAAAAAAGTAATACCAAAAAGAATATGAAAAGCGAAATACAAAAAGATGCAAGATCTTTAGTAAACGAATTTCATAATGATGCTAAAGCATTAGCACCAGTTATTAGTAAATATTTACATGAACATCCATTAAAAGCTCATGTAAAACATTATAAAGAAACTGGTCGTTCTTATGTTGACGACATAATAAATAATAAAAATAATATTCCAGAAGCTGATTGGGAAGAAGTGTCTAATGAAATAACTAGAAGACAGCAAATTTCCAATCGAGATCAGAAAAAATTGGGCTGGACTAAATAATGGCATTATCAAATACTGCCACCCCAATATATTATGGAATGTTTAGAGAAGCTGTAATACATGGCGATATACCGGTTTGTGAAACTATTTCTATGGAAATGAATCGTATAGATGGTTTGATAAAGAATCCTGGTATATATTATGATGATACAGCAGTTAATGGATTCATAGATTATTGCGAAAAAGAATTAACTTTAACTGATGGTGAAGATCTAACTCTTTTACCAACATTTAAGTTATGGGCAGAGCAAGTATTTGGATGGTATTATTTTGTTGAAAGAAGTGTTTATGTTCCTTCTAAAGATGGACATGGTGGACACTATAGAACAAAAAGAATAAAGAAGCGATTAATAAATAAACAATATTTGGTAATTGCCAGAGGTGCTGCTAAATCAATGTATGAATCAACAATACAAAGTTATTACTTAAATGTTGATACATCAACTACTCATCAAGTTCATACATCACCAACAATGAAACAAGCAGAAGAAGTATTATCACCTATAAGAACATCTATAACTAGATCGCGTGGGCCTTTATTTAAATTCTTAACAGAAGGTTCTATAAATAATACTACTGGTTCTAAAGCAAATAGAGTAAAATTAGCATCTACTAAAAAAGGAATTGAAAATTTCTTAACAGGATCTTTATTAGAAATAAGGCCAATGTCTATAGATAAGCTTCAAGGTTTAAATAGTAGAATTAATACTGTTGATGAATGGCTATCTGGAGATATAAGAGAAGATGTTATTGGTGCTCTTGAACAAGGTGCTTCTAAGAATGAAGATTATTTAATTATAGCCGTTAGTTCTGAAGGTACTGTTCGTAATGGACCTGGTGATACTATTAAAATGGAGTTAATGGATATACTTAAAGGTGATTATATAAATCCACATGTTTCTATATGGTGGTATAAATTAGATAATATAGATGAAGTAGGAAATCCAGATATGTGGATTAAAGCAAATCCCAATTTAGGTAAAACAGTTAGTTATGAAACATATCAATTAGAAGTAGAAAGAGCTGAAAAAGTTCCGGCAACTCGTAATGATATATTAGCTAAACGTTTTGGTATACCGATGGAAGGTTATACATATTTCTTTACATATGAGGAGACTCTACCTCATAAGAAAAGAGATTATTGGGAATTACCGTGTGCTCTTGGTGCGGATTTATCACAAGGTGATGACTTCTGTGCTTTTACTTTTCTATTTCCATTACGTAATAATGAATTTGGAGTCAAAACTAGAAATTATATAACTGAACATACTCTAATGAAATTACCGCCAGCGATGCGTATCAAATATGATGAATTTATAAAAGAAGGAAGTCTTATAGTTATGCCTGGTACGGTATTAGATATGATGCAAGTATATGATGATTTAGATAATCATATATTGGAGAGATCATATGACGTTAGATGTTTTGGTTATGATCCTTATAACGCAAAAGATTTTGTAGAAAGATGGGAAAGAGAAAACGGTCCTTTCGGAATTGAAAAAGTTATTCAAGGTGCTAAAACTGAATCAGTGCCTTTGGGTGAACTTAAGAAAATGGCTGAAGACAGACTGTTGTTATTTGATGAAGAGTTAATTACTTTCACAATGGGTAATTGTATAGTATTGGAAGATACTAATGGTAATAGAAAATTATATAAAAAGCGATATGAACAAAAGATTGATGCTATTGCAGCGTTAATGGACGCTTATGTTGCTTATAAAGTAAATAGAGAAGCTTTTGAATAGAGGTGACAGAAATGAGTATATATATAAACCCTAATGATATAGAAATGTATCATAGTGGTTATCGTCAACATAAATATATAACAAGATTATATAAAAATGGACATTGGGTTTATAAATATGCACCGGATGTTGAAAAACAAACTTTAAAAGAAAATATAAAATGGGAAAGCGATATGATAAAAAATAATCGATCATATCATAGTCCAAATGGTAAGGTTTACGGACCAGAACATTATAAAAAAGCTATAAAATATGACAAAGCTGATTTAAAGAAAGTAAACCAAAGATTAAAAAGAACCCCTAAAATTCAAAAAAAGTTTATGAGATTTACCGCCAAGACCCTTACACAAGTTTCGAAGCATAGTAAGGTTGGCAAAAAAGTATTAGATAAGATTTTTGGATAAGGAGGATAATATGTGGGAATGGACTGATTATGCACATTTATCTGATGAAGAACTTTATCATTATGGTGTAGCTGGAATGAAATGGGGCGTTAGAAAAGCGTTCTATAAAACCTTTTCCGCTAATCATTTAAGAAGAAGTCAAGAAGGTGTTAAAAAAGATATAGCAAAACTTAAAGCTAAAGCTTTAAAAAAGAAACAAAAATTTGCTAAATTTCAAACAAAAGCTGCTAATCAAATGAGTCAAGGTAATATGAAGAAAGCAGCTAAATATTTCAAGAAATCTTCTAAAGCTATGAAAATTGCAAATAAAAGAGAAAAGACAATTCTTCATAATGAAAAATTATTAAAATCTTATGAGAAACGTTTGTCTGAGTTAGATAAAAAAGCAATAGATAATGGTAAAAATAAAGTAGATAAATTATTAAAATAGAAAGAGGGTATCTGTTTGAAAAGAGTAGTTCAGGATATGTTAAAAATTTATAAACCATATTCGGATTTGGATTGGATGAACTATAAACTTATTAAGAAAGATGTTACTTTTCATCATATAATTAAAAAATGTGATGGCGGTCGACTCGAAATAAGTAATGGTGGATTATTAATGCCGAATAGTCATGCATATTTACATCTGATAGAATTTTTAGATTTAGATACATATATTGCTCTGAATGAAATTTTTAAAGATATAAACATACAAGGATATGAACCTCAGAATGAACAAAGATTGATAATAGAGTCTTTATTATCGGACTTTGAATCTGTTCATAGATGGGATAAAGGTAATAAAGGCAAATTATTAATAAAACGTAAATATTTGGAAAGGTGGTAAGTACATATGCCAATATCAATTGGTTCTAGAATCAAAAATGCATGGAATGCTTTTCGTAATAAAGATGAAATAGTAAATCTTCGTGTAAGAACTGATAATGGTTATTATACCAGACCTGATAGGGTTCGCTTAACAGGCGGACGTGAACGATCTATACTCACTGCCGTTTTAAATCGTATAGCAATGGATGTTGCCGCTATAGATGTAATACATTGTAAAATAGATGAAAATGGTAGATTTATGGGTAAAGTAGATAGCCGTTTGAATGACTGTTTATCAACAGCTGCTAATTTAGATCAAACACCTCGAGCTTTTATGCAAGATGCTGTTATGTCTATGTTTGATGAAGGATCAGTGGCATTGGTTCCTGTTGATACAACTGTCAATCCAGAAGATTCTGGTTCTTTTGATGTTATAACAATGAGAACCGGAAGAATAGTAGAATGGTATCCACATGATGTTAGAGTTAGAGTATATAATGAGAATAAAGGAAGACGTGAAGAAATTGTTATTGATAAAAACAACGTATGTCTTATAGAAAACCCGTTATATGCAATAATGAATGAATCTAATTCAACATTACAAAGACTTATACGTAAGTTAACTTTGTTGGATGCTGTTGATGAAATAACTAGCTCCGGTAAATTGGATTTAATTATTCAATTACCGTATGTAATAAAATCAGAGGCTAGACGAAAACAAGCTGATGAGCGAAGGGCTGAAATTGAAAGGCAATTGAATGGATCGAAATATGGAATTGCTTATGCTGATGGAACGGAAAAAATTATCCAGCTTAATCGTCCAGTGGAGAACAGTCTTATGAAGCAAGTGGAGTACCTAACGAGTATGCTATACAGCCAGTTAGGGATTACGCAAGCTATCATGGATGGTACCGCTGATGAAAAAGCTATGCTTAATTATTATAACCGTACCGTTGAGCCAATTTTATCAGCTATAACTGATGAGATGAAACGAAAGTTTCTTACTAAAACCGCTCGTACACAAGGTCAGTCAATAGAATTCTTTAGAGACGCATTCAAATTAGTTCCTGTTGAACAAATGGCAGAAATTGCTGATAAGTTTACAAGAAACGAAATTATGACTGCTAATGAAATAAGATCTATTGTCGGATTTAAACCATCTGATGACCCTAAAGCAGATAAGCTTGTTAATAGTAATATTCGTCAACCAGGTGAAGGTGACTCAAATAATCAAAATATCGATCCAAATTTAGATTCGCCCCCAGGCGATGAAGAATTAACATCTGACGATTATATTGAGTTAGGCAAAGAAGTCTTAGCTGGGTTATCTGGAGAAGCGAATGAATAAAATGTTCGAAAGGAGGACGTTTAATGAAATATGATTTCAGTGGTTGGGCAACTAAGAATAATGTAGAATGTTCTGATGGGCGTGTAATCAGAAAAGATGCTTTCAAAGACAATGATGGTCAAACTGTACCTTTGGTATGGAATCACCAACATAATGATCCAAATGAAGTATTAGGTCATGCCTTATTGGAAAACAGAGCCGATGGAGTATATGCTTATTGTAAATTCAATGATACGGAATCTGGACGAACAGCCAGATCTCTAGTTTTGAATGGCGATGTAGATAAATTATCTATATATGCTAATCGATTAAAATCAGAGAAAAATAATGTTGTACATGGGTGTATACGTGAAGTTAGTCTAGTATTAGCTGGTGCTAATCCAGGCGCTTTTATTGATTCTGTAGTAATGCATGGCGAAGATGCTGATGGAGAAGAAGAAGGTGTTATTTACACTGATGAATCTATTAGTGTTGTAGAGCATTCTGATGACGATAGTGATAACGCTGATGAAGAAGAGGAGGACACTAAAGAAATGGAAGAATCTAAAGAAGTTGAAACAACTGAAGAAGAAAATAAATCTGAAGAAGTTGGCTCAACAGAAGAAAAATCAGAAGAAACTGTAGAACATGCAGATAAATCTGAGAAAACTTTACAAGAAATCTTTGATACTCTTAATGATGAGCAAAAAGATATGGTTTACGCATTAGTAGGCCAAGCTTTAGAAGGTGAAGAATCTGAAGAAGCAGAAGAAAAAAATGAAGAAGAAGGAGAGAAAGAAGAAATGAAACATAACGTATTCGAAAAAGAAACAGAATCTAATACATTAAAACATTCTGAAATGTTAAATGATGTAATTGCTGATGCTAAGAAATATGGATCTATGAGAGATGCTTTTATCGCTCATGCTGATGAAGATCCTGAATGGAGTGAAGACAACGATTACACTAAATTATTCCCAGATGCTGTAAATCTTGATCGTGAACCAAGAATGATCGAAAAAGATAACAGTTGGGTAGCTGGTGTTATGAGTGATGTTAAACATTCACCATTCTCAAGAGTTAAAAATACTCTAGGAAGATTAAACGAGGAAACAGCTCGTGCTAAGGGTTATATTAAAGGTAATAAGAAAACAAATATTCAAATGTCTTTCTTAAACCGTGTAACTACTCCAACAACTGTTTATATCAAGAATGAAATTGATAGAGATGATGTAATTGACATTACTGATTTCGATGTAGTTGCTTGGCAAAAACGCGAAATGCGTAAACAATTAGACAAGGATCTAGCTTTAGCTATGTTACTTGGTGATGGTAGAGATGTATCTGATGCTGATAAGATTAATGAACAAAATATCAGACCAATCTTAACAGATAATGATATGTATACTATCAAATATACTGTTACAGAAGGTAGAGATTATAATAATCCTGCTAACAGTCATTCAGAAAATGATTCTGAAGCTAAAGGTGTAATCAGAGCTGCTATTAAAGCACGTAAAGATTATAAAGGTTCAGGAAAACCTAAATTCTATACTACTGAAGATATGTTAACTGAATTATTATTAATCGAAGACCAAAACGGTAGATTAATTTATGATTCTGAAGAGAAGTTAGCTACTGCTCTAAGAGTTAAAGAAATCGTTACTATTCCAGAAATGGAAAACTACACAGGTATTTATGGTATAATTGTTAACTTAAATGATTATACTGCAGGTGCTGATAAAGGTGGTAACGTAAATATGTTCGATGATTTCGATATCGATTTCAATAAGATGAAATATCTTATGGAAACAAGAATGTCTGGTGCTTTAACAGTTCCATATTCTGCAATCGTATTAAAGAAATCAGGAGCTAGTTCAACTCCAAGTGTTGAAGAAGAACCAGCTGGATAAAATAATTTAAAAGGAGGTATTTATGTCATCTAACAACTCTTATATTGAAAGAGACACTGACCTAAATGTAGAAGGTGTAGAGTTTTATGTAAAAGATACTTCTGATGGATATGCTTATCTAGATAGTGAATTTGTTAAGAAAGTTGGTTTTAATAAATTAAAACATACTTTTGAAATGAATGATGTTGTAGTAGTCGACCACGGTATTCGTTGCCGTGGTATAGCTATGCAAATATCTGGTGATGATGCAATAGTATCATATGCCTATCCTGGTGAAGCCGATAATACATTAGCTTTTATACCAAAACAAATAAGATCATATTTAGAAGAATTATTAACAGATGTTAATATTGCTGCTGATTTTGACTTACTTGGAAAAGTAGTTTCAGATTTACAAGAATCTATAGAAATTGCTGATGACAAAATAACTGGTACATTAAAATACGTTACTGGTTATACTGGATTTAGTTCTAAAGTTGAAGAACAATCTGGTAATTATTTAGCTTTACATTGCACTTCTAATGTTGAAGAACCAATCTTCGTAGAGGTTGTTAATGGTTTTTCTGGCCCAGTTCAATTAGACGAGGATGGAATAATCATATTAAGAATAGCTAATAATGAACAAAAAGTAAAAGTTACTTGTGGAGATTTAGTTAAGGAATATTCTTTATCTGAATTAACTTTACAAGAAGCTTAATAAAGGAGGATCTACATGGCGAAATTCTATGGAAAAATAGGATATATTAAAACAGTAGAAATCGAACCTGGTGTATGGCAAGAACAATCTATTGAAAGAGATTATTATGGCGATATTATTAGAAATACTAGTCGATATCAACAATCTGCTAATATAAATGATAATATTGATCTCAATAATACTTTTAGTATAATATCTGATCCTTTCGCCAGTGAGAATTTCCAACATATGCGATATATAGTCTATATGGATACTAAATGGAAGATATCTAATGTTGAAGTTCAGTATCCTAGACTATTAATATCAACAGGAGGTGTATACAATGAGTAAAACTCGAATAGAATTCCACAACAAATTAATAGAATTGTTTGGTAGTAGTAATGTGTATTATCAACCTCCTGAAAATTTAAAATTACAATATCCAGCAATAGTATATTCTAAAAATAGAAAGACTAATACTAAAGCTGATAATATTAAATATCTAAATTATAATAGATATGAGGTTGTAGTGATTGATAAATTACCAGATAATATTGTTATAGATAAGTTATTAGAATTAAAATATTCTAGTTATGATAGACATTACGTGTCTGATAATTTTAATCATGATGTTATAGAAATATATTATTAAAAGGGAGGAAAATAATTTATGCCTAAATTAGTATGGGACAAATCCGGTGAAAGAATTTATGAAACTGGTGTAAGTAAAGGTGTTCTTTATCCACTAGATAATGCCGGTATATATTCAAAAGGAGTAGTTTGGAATGGTTTAACAAACGTTTCTGAATCTCCAGAAGGAGCTGAGGCTACACCTTTATATGCTGATAATATTAAATATTTGAATTTAATGTCAGCTGAAGAATTTAAAGCTACAGTTGAAGCTTATACTTATCCAGATGAATTTGCTGCTTGTAATGGAGAAGTAGAATTAACAGATGGTGTTTCAATAGGACAACAAAAACGTAAAACATTTGGTATGTCTTATCAAACTAAGATCGGTAACGATATAGATTCTGATCTTGGATACAAAATCCATCTTATCTATGGAGCACTTGCTGCACCATCAGAAAAAGCTTATGCTACTATCAACGATAGTCCAGAAGCAATTACTTTCTCATGGGAATTAAGCACAACTCCAGTAGAAGTAACTGGTTTTAAACCAACAGCATCTTTAGTTATTGACTCAACTAAAACTACTGCTGAAAAGATGGCTGCTATTGAAGCTATTTTATATGGTGGTGAAAATACAGAAGCAAGATTACCATTACCAGATGAAGTATTAAGTATAATTAACGGTAAAGAAGTATCTTCAATTGCTATTACTACAGCACCTACTAAAACTTCATATGCTGCTGGAGAAACTTTCGATGCTACTGGTATGGTTGTAACAGCTACTTATACTGATAATACTACTGCTGCAGTAACTAATTATACTTTCTCACCAAGTGGAGCTTTAGCTACTACTGATGAAACAGTAACTATTAGTTATACTAGTGGTGGAGCAACTAAGACTGCTACTCAAGCAATTAGCGTAATTGCTGGGTAATAAAATCATAGATTAGGGTTATGCGCATGATCGCCTGACCCTTTTCTTTTTTAATTAGAAGGGAGAAATATGTATGTTAAAGAAAAATATTAAATATACTGATTATAATGGGGTAGAAAGAAGTGAAGATTTCTTCTTCAATCTTTCAAAAGCAGAATTAATGGAAATGGAATTAGGAACTACAGGAGGTTTGGCTGAAACAATTAAAAAGATAATAATGACACAAGATCAACCAAAAATTATTGAAATTTTCAAAAAGTTGATTCTTAAAGCTTATGGTGAAAAAAGTGATGATGGTAAACGTTTTATCAAAAAAGATGAAAATGGTGTACCACTATCAAATTATTTTGAACAAACAGAAGCTTATTCTACATTATTTATGGAATTAGCTACTGATGATGTAGCTGCAGCTGAATTTGTAACTGGAATAATTCCTGGAGATGTTAAAATCTCAGAAGAAGATTTAAAGAAAATAGAAGCAGAAACAAATATTAATATGCAAGCATTAAACACTACAAAAGAGGTTAGTGCTGAAAACAAAGAAGAAAAGAAATAATAAAAGGTATGGAGGACAAGAGATATGTTATATATAAATGTACCAGAAAAAGAATGGTTTGATGAGAAAACTCAAGAGTTTAAATCCAGTAAAGCTGCGACGCTTCAATTGGAGCATTCTCTTGTTTCCATTTCTAAATGGGAATCTAAATGGTGTAAAGCATTTTTAACAAAAGAGGATAAAACTAATGAGGAAGTCATAGACTACATTAAATGCATGACGATAACTCAAAATGTGGAACCTGCCACTTATTTAGCTCTAACTAAATCTAATATAGAGCAAATTAAAAAATATATTGAAGCTCCGATGACAGCAACTACGTTCTCTGATACACAAAGAGGAACCAGTAGAGAAATCATTACTTCAGAACTAATTTATTATTGGATGATAAGTCAAAACATACCAATGGAGTGTCAAAAGTGGCATATTAATCGTTTGTTAACTTTAATAAGAATTTGTAATATCAAGAATAGCGATCCTAAAAAGATGAGCAAAGGTGATATTATGAGACGTAATGCGGCCTTAAATGCGGCACGTAGAAAGAAATTAAATACTAAAGGATAAAATTATGGCAAAAGTATGATTACCTGTTAATCATTATATGCCAAATAGATAATCTGTACTTTTACTATAATTTAAAATGTTATAGTTACACCAATATGTATGGATTTTAAAAATAAAAATAAAAAGGAGATTGAAAATGCTATTAAGTTATAATTTAAAAGGCGATTTTAAGAAAGTTGATTCATTTTTAGAAAAAGCTAAAGAAGTCGTCAAATTAGGTTATTTAGATAAATATGGCCGTATGGGTGTTGAGGCATTATCACAAGCTACCCCTGTTGATACTGGTTTAACAGCTAAATCATGGTATTATAAAATAGAACGTGATCTTAATGGTGATGTAGTAAGAATCTCTTTTTGCAATTCAAATATAAACAAAGGAGTTCCCATTGCTATAATTTTACAATATGGGCATGCTACCGGAAACGGTGGTTTTGTGCAAGGTCGTGATTATATCAATCCTGCTATCCAACCTATATTTGAACAAATAGCAAATGATGCTTGGAAGGAGGTTCAAAACTTATGAGTACGACAATAGATCAAAAAGTTGTCGAGATGCGATTTGATAATCGTAATTTCGAGAAAAATGTTGCTACAACTATGTCTACTTTAGATAAATTTAAACAAAAATTAAAGTTTAAAGATGGTTCTAAAGGTTTAGAAGAATTAGAAAAGGCTAGTAGTAAATTAACATTTAGTCCTATGTCTAAGGGTTTAGAAGAAGTAACTGCTAAATTTAAAGTTATGGATATGGTTGCATTCTCTGCAATAAATAGAATAACAAATTCTATGATAGATTTTGGAGAAAGTATAGCTAAATCATTATTAGGAATAAATGCTGCTAGAGATGGTTTTGATGAATATTCATTGACAATGAATACTGTACAAACATTGATGAACAGTACCGGTAAATCAATGGAAAAAATAACAGATCAATTAAAAGAATTAGATGATTATGCTGACGAAACTGTTTATTCAACTAGAGACATGTTCGACAATATTTATAAATTTACAAATGCCGGTGTAGATTTAGAAGATGCTAAAGTTGCAATGATAGGTATAGCTAATGCTACTGCTCATGCGGGACAAGGAGCTCAACAAGCTTCTATAGCATATTACAACTTAGCACAGTCTATATCAGGTGGTTTCTTAAACCGAATTGACTATAAATCAATAGCAAATGCTAATATCAATACTCAAAAATGGAAAGAATTAATGGTTGAAGCAGCTCAAGCAGCTGGTACATTAACCAAAGAGGGCGAAGATTTATATAAAATAGGTGATAAAAGTTTCACTCTTCAATCTTTATTTACGGAAGGTTTACAAGAACAATGGGCTACAACTGCTGTAATGATGGATGTTTTTAAACAATATGGTTCTAAAGAAACGGAAATAGGTAAAGCAGCATGGAAGGCAGCTCAAGAGGTTAAAACTTATTCAGCAATGATGGAATCATTAAGAGCTGAAACCGGAACTAGTTGGAAGCACACTTTCGATATATTAATAGGTAATTTAGAGCAATCTAAAAAATTCTGGACAGGACTTAAAACTTTTATTTCTGGAATTGTTGATCCTATAAATAAATTAAGAAATGATATATTAGAATCAGCATTTTATAAAAAAATCAAGAAAACAACTGATGAAGGAAAAGAGATAGTAGAAACAGTAGAAAGAGCTTTATTAAAAGTAAATAAAGTTATAAATAAAATTGTTGGAACAATATCGATAGCCACCGGTCCATTAGACAAAGTTTCGACTTCTGTAAAAGGCTTAACTAAAACAGCAGAAGAATATAATCAAGTTGTTAACGAAATAATCAATGGTGATTGGGGCAATACTGAAGAAAGATGGAACGCGTTAACTGCGGCTGGATACGACTGGTGTCATGCTCAAAACTTAGTCAATGAGCGTTTAGGTTTTTCTTTAAGAAGAGCAACTTCTTATACAGATGCACAAAATGAAATGGCTGAAGCAACTGCAAAAAATACTGAAATGACATTTAGTGAATTAGTAGCTTTAGATAAATCATTAAGAGAACGTGAGAAAAATAAAGAAGAAATAACCGAATATAGTAAAGATCAAATAAAACTTATACATGAAACTACAGATGCTAAAATAAAAGAAATATCAACTGATGCTAAATTGGCCGAATCTGGTAAGCAATCATCAAAATTAAAGGAAAAATATACAGAAGACCAAATAAAGGCTTTGAAAAAATTACAACAAGTATCTGATAAAACTGGTATATCTATCGAAAATTTAATAAGATCAGGAGAAGATATAACTACTAGATGGTTATTCTTAGACACTTTTAAACAATTAGGAGAAGCGTTAATGTCTGTTCTAAATGCTATTTCTAAAGCGTTTAGAGATGTATTTTTTGGAGCAGAAGATTATGATACACAAATTGAAAATGCCGGAAATGGATTATTTAATTTAATAGCTGCGTTACATAAATTTGCGGCTCAGTTAAATGAAATAGTATCTAACGAAGATAATGTTAAGAATTTAACAAATACATTTAGAGGTTTGTTTGCTGTATTACATATGATAACTAGCATTATAGGTCTTGGATTTAAGATTGTATCTAGTTTATTCTTGGGAATATTAAAAGCATTCAATGTCAGTGTTTTAAATGTTACAGGAACAATCGGTGATTTACTGTATAGAATTGATAAATGGATTCGTGGGGATCATATATTAATAGATTTATTAAAAGGTCTTGGAGAAGTTATAGGAACCGTATTAAAGAAATTAATCGATTTTATAACTCATACGAAAGCATATAATAAAGCTGTCGAATTTATGGCAGAGATGCTTGATAAAATTAGAAATAAATTAAACGAATTTAAAGAAGGTTTAAAAAATACAGATAATATACCAAAATATTTATTTGATGGATTAAAGAACGGATTTAAAAAATATTTACCAGGTGTGTTTTCAGTATTATCGAATATATTTGGAGCTATAATAGATTATGTTCGTAATTTATTAGGTATTCATTCACCATCAACAGTATTCTTTGATTTTGGTAAGAATATGATGCTTGGTTTAGCAAATGGTGTAAAAGCGTTTGTTAACGGAGTATTTGACATATTAGGTTCTGTAACAGATGGTATACTTGGTATATTCAATAAGATAGACTGGGGTAAAATATTAGCAGTTGGTTTAGCTGTAGGATTATTATACTTTGCTAAACAATTAATAGGAATTGCCGGAATGTTTGCATCAGCTGTCAAAGCTATTGGTGAAGGTGTTGGTTCATTCTTAGCCGGATTAGGATCATGGGCTGCTGACACTGGAAAAGCTAAAAAGATAGAAGCTCAAGCTAAATTATGGTCTGCTATTGGTAAATCTATATTAATGATTGCTGGAGCAATAGCGATTATAGCATTAATACCTAAAGATCGTTTATCAACCGCTTTATGGGTTATAGGTGCTATTGGAGCAGTTATTGCTGCATTAGTAGTTATAGGTAGCAAATTTGGTGGTGATAAAGGAACCAATATATTGTCTATAAAAGTAACTATACCTACTATATTAGCAGCTTGTTTAGGTTTATATATGGTTGCTAAAGCTATTGCTAAATTAGCTAAAGTTGAACCTAATAGTTTGAAATCAGCAATGAAAGCATTTACTAAATTAATGATAGAACTAATGGTTTTATTAGGTATAATGGTTTCTATGATGAAAATTGATGGAGCAAATGCTGTTGATAAAGCTGGTAAAATGTTTGCTAAATTAGGAACTACTGTATTAATTCTTGCTATCGCTATGCGAATGATGGGAAGAATGGATGCTGATGCTGTCACACAAGGAATGAATGTATTAACAATGTTCTTTGCATTTATGGCAGGTTTAATTTATATGACAAAATTTAGTGGCGATGCTGCTGATAAAGCTGGTAAAATGTTATGGCGAGTAGCTGCCGCATTAATCTTATTAACTATGGTTATGAAGATAATAGGTCGTATGAAACCAGAAGTTATTATCAAGGGTTTAGTTGTATTAGGTTTATTAACTCTTTATATAAAAGAATTAATAGCCATTTCTAAGAAAAGCGGAAAGAATGCTGCTAAAGCCGGATTAATGATGATGGGAATTGGTGCAGCATTATTCCTTATAGCTGGTGCTATGAAATTGATAGCAACTATGAGTGTTAAAGATTTAGCTAAAGCAACTATTGTTTTAGGCGTTTTAACATTAATGATCGATAGTATGATAGCAGTATCCAAGAAAGCTGGTAAATATGCAATAAGAGCGGGCGCATTAGTTATGGCTGCGGCACTATCATTATTGTTAATGACTGCTGCATTGTTCCTAATTTCAAAAATGAATCCAGAAGATGTAAAAAGAGCTACTGTTATTGTCGGTTGCTTAGTCGCATTTATAGATTCCATGATTATAGTATCAGGAATGGCTAAGAAAGCAACCGCTAAACAAATTGCACCATTAATTGCATTAACTGTTATGTTTGCAATATTAGCTGCTACTGTTGTTGGATTAACATTTGTTGATCAAGAGAATTTGGTTAGAGCTACAGCGTGTGTTTCAATTATTATGAGTGCAATGGCATTATTGGTTGCTTCAACGAAGAAATTAAAAGTTGGAACCAAAACTTTAGCTACATTAGCTGGTTTAACTTTAATATTAGGAGCATTGGCTTTAGTTGTATGGATGGTTGCTTCATTAGCACCGGAAGGAGCTATAGGGGCTGCTGTTTCATTAGGTATTTTAATAATGTCTATGGCAGCAACTTGTGTAATATTAAAACAAATAGGTAGATTCTCTAAATCTATTTATAATGCTATGGGCGCTATGTTAGCATTAACCGGAATAGTTGCTATATTAGCCACTATATTAAATCTATTACATGGATTAGATCCTGTTGCATCAATTGGAAATGTTATCGCTTTATCTATATTATTAGGTGTTATGGCAGGGGTTGTTGTAATTCTTGGTAAACTTGGTGGAGGAGCAACAAATGCTTTGATTGGTGTTGGATTAATAGCTTTATTAACGATTGTTGTTGCCGGTTTAGCTTTAATATTAAAAATGTTAGATGGTATAAATCCAGCAAGAGCTATACAAAATGTAATAACATTATCAATATTCTTAGGAGTATTATCAGTTATGTTATTGGCGTTGACTGGTATAGGAGCCTTGGCTGTATCAACAGGCGGTGTTATATTAGCTGGTATAGCAGCCCTATATGCTTTGATACCAGCATTATTAATGTTAACTGGTATATTAGCATTAATGGGTCAAATGGATCCCGCTGCTAATATAAAGAACGCAGAAGCATTGTCTTTATTGTTAGGTGTGATGAGCTTATCTTTATTAGCATTATCCACTGCTGGAGTAATGGGTGCTGGTGTTGCTGTTGGTATAGTAGCATTTTTAGCATTAACCAAATTAATGCCTAATTTAGTAACATTGCTTCAAATAATGGAAAAAGCAAACTTAGATAACGGTATAAGAAATGCATTAGCATTAACTGTATTGTTACATGGATTAAGTAGTGTATTAACTATATTGGCTATGGTTGGTATGACTGGCCCTGCTGCTTATAATGGTATATTAGCATTAACAACTCTAATAATTGCTATGGGTGGATTAATGTTAGCTATAGGCGCATTATCTAAACATATGCCTAAAATGGAAGAATTTATAAATAAAGGTATAGACATAATATGTAAAGTAGCATATGGAATTGGTAAATTTATAGGAAGCTTTGTTGGTGGATTTACAGCAGGTGTTGTATCTGGATTACCTGAAATCGGAATGATGTTATCTCAATTTATAGTAAACGCTATGCCTTTTATACAAGGTACAAAACAAGTAAATAAGAAAACATTAGCTGGCATAGGTATATTAACTGCTTCTATATTAGCATTATGTGCTGCTGAATTAATAACAGGAATTACTCAATTCTTAACACTTGGTGGAACGTTTGCTGATTTAGGAACTCAACTATCTCAATTTATGATAAATTCTTTACCGTTTATAGCTGGTTTAAGATTAATAACTCCACAATTAGCCAAAGCTGCTAAAAATATGGCTGAAACAGTACTGATATTAACAGCTGCTGATATGGTTCAAGGTTTATCTAGATTCTTAGGTTTATCCGACAAAGATCCATTTACTAAACTATCTGAACAATTATCTGCTTTTGGCCAAGGAATGGTTGATTTTTATAATAAAGTAAAAGACATACAAGATATTAAGAAATTTAAAACCGCCGCAGAAGGAGCTAAATATTTAGTTGAAATGGCTAAAGAAATACCAAACGAGGGAGGCGTTGCCGCATTCTTTGCTGGTGATAATACTTTAGCTGGTTTCGGAAAAGGTATAAAATCTTTTGGTTCTGCTATGGTTGATTTTGCTGATTCCATATCTAGTTTAGATGATAATAAAATAGAATCTATAAAGAAATCTGCTAAAGCTGGGGAAGCATTTACAAAAATGGCGAAAACAATACCAAATGATGGCGGCTTATTCTCTTTATTCTCAGGAGATAATACTCTTAAAGGATTTGCTAAAGGTATCAAAGAATATGGTAAAGCCTTGGCTGGATACGGGGAAGAAGTTGTTAAAATCGATGACTCGAAAGCATCCGCTATCGAATATTCTGTTAAAGCCGGAACTGCTTTAATTAAAATGTCAAAACAAATAGAGAATCAAGGAGGAATTGGTTCATGGTTTGTTGGTGATAACACCCTTAAAGGTTTCGCTAGTAATATGAAAGCCTTTGGAGAAGGTATTGTTACATTTGCAACAACTATAACAGCTAAAAAATCTCATCTTGATGCTAAAAAGTTAGGCGATATAGCTAAAATGATGGAAGGCATCGGTAATGCTTTCAAATATATGAAAGATATTAAAGAAAAAGATGCTAAGAGTTTCAAGAATGCTTTAGACACATTAGCTAGAGTTAGTATTGACGAATTCGTTGAAGGATTTGATGTTCAAGCTACTACTAAAGTAGAAAAAGTAAAAGAAACATTAAAAACTTTCATGGATGGAATAATAAAATATGTTAAAGATTATAAATCTGGATTTAAGAAAGCCGGTAAACATTTAGTTAATGGATTCGCTGATGGTATAACAGAACAGACTTTTAAAGCAGAAGCTGCTGCTAAAGAAATGGCAAAGAAAGCTAAGAATGCTGCTAAGAAAGAATTAGATGAACATTCACCATCAAAAGAATTCTTTAAAATAGGTTCTTTCGCTGGTCAAGGTTTTATAAATGCTTTATATAAATATGCTGACGAAGCTTATGAAGCATCTGGCGAAATGGCTGGATCTGCCAAAGACGGATTCAGTAAAGCTATAGCTTCCGTTGCTAAAACTATAGAAAACGGAATTGATGACGATCTAACAATAAGACCTGTATTAGATTTATCAAATGTTGAAGAAGGAGCTAAATCTATAGCAGATATGTTAGGCACAGGTCAATCCATAGGTACTATGGCTAACATCAATGCCATTAGTACGGGTATAAATAGAAATCTACAAAATAGACGTTCCGATGAAATGTTATCAGCTATAAAAGATTTAGGTAAAACTTTATCTAGTGCTGGTACAACAAATAATTATAATGTTAATGGAGTAACTTATACTAGTGATTCAGAGATATCTGATGCTATTGAGACATTAGTAAGAGCTGCTACTGTGGAAGGGAGAGTGTAATTAATGGGATATACACACGGATGGTTAGATGAGAATAAACGTTATCACGTTGTTGCTGGAGACTGTTTATGGAATATTGCACTTGATTATATGGGTCAAGGTAATAGATATCCAGAAATTAAAACAGCAAATGGTTTAACTTCAAACGTTATTTATCCTAATCAAGTATTTAATATACCAGGGGTAACACCGGGATATGGTGGAGCTCCTGCTGCTCCCGCAGTTACTCCTGATAACGAAAAAGCACCAAATATTGTATGGTTTTGTTTAGAAGCAGGTTCTCAACGAAAAATGCAAGCCATTTGGCAACAAGCACATAATAAATTCAAAGTTCGTTGGGAAATTTGGGATACAAGTGGTCATCTATGGATGGAATCAGAAGAAACCCCTACATTTACCGATCAACAAAAAGCTGCTGAACACACTTTTCAAGAATATAATGATAGGTTTAAATGCCGATTTAGTGTAAGAGCTATAAATGATGATGGTAGCGATAAATCTCCTTGGTCATATAAAGAATATGACTTTAGAGAAAATCCACCAGAACCGCCTCCTATACCAGAAGCTACAATCGATAACAATGACATGTTGACTGTTGAGTTTAATAACGTTCCTGAAAACAAAGGTATTGAAGGAATCGAAATCGCTGTTTATCAAGACAACAGTATAAAATATGCAACTTATACAGTCCAAGTTAATACAGAAACACAATATGCAAGTCATGTTTCTAAATTAGATCCAGGTCATTATTATAGATTAAAAGCTAGATCTATTAGATATACATTACCGGATGGAACAACAAAAGCTGAAGGAATATATGGTGGTTGGACAGAATTCACTAATAATTTACAAACATCTCCTGTTCCTCCAACTGAGATTTCTACTTTGAGAGCTCAAAAAATAGTTGAACAGGGAGTTACTAGTTATGGAGTGTATGTTGAGTGGCCTGAAGCGCAAAATGCCAAAACTTATACTGTTCAATGGACTACTGATCCTTCTTATTTTGATACCGCTCCAGACAGAGTAAGTAGTCAAACTACTGAAGAAGGAGCTGGACCTAAATTATTAATAACTAATATTGAATTAGGACATGAATATTATTTTAGAGTTGGTTCTAATAATGATAAAGGGTCTTCTTTAACATGGACACCGATAAAATCAATTAAATTAGGATCAAGACCATCTGCTCCAACAACATGGAGTAATACAACTTCAAATGTTATAGGAGAAGATTTAAATTTGTATTGGACACATAATGCTACCGATGGGTCTTTAGAGACATATGCTAGATTACATATGATTTTAACAGATTTAGCACATCCTTCGTCTCAACCAATGGAAATAACAAAAGTTATAGAAAAGGTAAATGACCCAGAAGATCCAAGCACTATAAGTGTATATACAATCAATGCTTCTGATCCAGAATGGGCTTTATTACAAGAAGGTTTTGTTATAAAATGGAAAGTTCAAACAACTGGTGTTGGAAGTGAATATAGTGAATGGTCTACAGAACGTGAAGTAAACGTTTATTCTAGACCTGAACTAGAAATAGATATAAAAAATAAATATGATGAATCAATAACAGATATATTTGAATTTCCTTTTTATATTGATTTAAATTCAAGACCTGCTACTCAAACACCATTAAGTTATTATATAGAAATAATATCTAACAATGCTTATGAAACTGTTGACGAAGTAGGAAATGTTAAGACAGTTAATGCAGGTGATTCTATATATCAACAATTTGTGGATCCTGAAACGAATGCTTGGCATATAATAGCTTATATGACTCCGGGAGATATAGATTTACAAAGTGGATTTAGTTATACTATTAAAGCCACTGTGTCTATGAACTCTGGTTTATTAGCTAGTGCAGAAGCTACTTTTTCAACAGAATTCACTACATCAACCTATGATATATATGCTGATGTAACTATAAATAAAGAAACATTAGAAGCTTCTATAAAACCATATGCTAAAGAATGGTATTATGAAGACGACGAGCCTCATACTAGAATGGCTAACAATTGTGTATTATCCGTTTATAGAAGAGAATATGATGGAACTTTTAAAGAAATAGGAACTAATATTGAAAATGGACAAGATATTCATGTAACAGATCCTCATCCATCTTTAGATTATGCTCGTTATAGAGTCGTAGTAAGATCTGAAGAAAACGGAACTATAAGTTATAGAGATATTCAAGGAGTTAAAGTTGGCGAACCGTCTGTTGTAATTCAATGGGGTGAACAATGGACTAAATTTGAAACTGAGGAAAATGATTATCCTGTTGAACCTTCTTGGTCTGGTTCAATGATTAGAATACCGTATAATATTGATACATCAGAAAGTAATAATAAAGATGTTTCATTAATCGAATATGTTGGTAGAAAACATCCAGTTAGTTATTACGGAACTCAATTAGGAGAAACTTCTAGTTGGAAAGTTGATATACCAGCAGACGATAAAGAAACATTATATAATATTAGAAGATTGTCTAGATGGACGGGAGATGTTTATGTTCGTGAACCATCTGGAGTCGGATATTGGGCTAATATTAGTGTGTCATATAGTACAACACATAAATCTGTTATAATACCAATATCATTTAGTATAAAACGTGTTGAAGGAGGTCTATAATATGATTGATTGGTCTGAATCGATGGAACAGACTTTTGAATATTATGAAGTTGACCCAACAAGTTGGAAAGATATTAAAAAAATTGATACAATAACCTCCTCATCTATTAATAGAGATTCCGGAACTGACACTCTCGGTTCCGCCTCTATTGATATGGAGAATACAATTGGAGAATGTTATGTTAGAATTTATTTGATAGTAAAACAAAATAACATAACACATAAAGAACCAATGGGAACTTTCTTGATACAAACGCCATCATCTTCTTTTGATGGAAAAACAAGAAAAGTTTCAGTTGATGCATATACTCCTTTGTTAGAGTTGAAAGAGAATCCTACACCATTGGGTTATTCTTTATTAGAAGATGATAATATTATGCGTGAAGCTTATTTATTATCTAGAGATAATTGTAGAGTTCCTGTCATAGAAACAGAATCTGATAAAACCTTAACTGGTAATTTTGTTTCTAATACAGAAGATACTTGGTTGAGTTATATAAGAGATCTTATTGCTCAAGCTAAATATACTTTTGGTTTAGACGAAATGGGTCGTATATTATTTAATCCAGTACAAAAAACAGAAGAATTACAACCTAAATGGACATTTAATGATGATAATAGTTCTATACTGTTTCCAGAATTAACATTAAAACACGATTTATACAAAGTTCCAAATGTAGTAGAGGTAGTTTGTTCTACCGGTACTACAAAAATAACTTCTAGGGTTGAAAATAATGACCCGAATAGTCCTACATCTATAATAAAGAGAGGGCGTGAAATATTATATAGGGATACTAATCCGGATATTCACGGATATCCCACTCAAGAACAATTAGATGAATATGCTGAAAATCTTTTATCAAAGTTGTCTTCAGTAGAATATTCTATTTCATATTCTCATGCTTATTGTCCAGTAACAATCGGTGATTGTGTTAGATTAAATTATAAATCAGCTGGATTAACAGATGTAAAGGCTAAAATAATAAGTCAATCTATTTCTTGTAAACCAGGTTGTACTGTTAAAGAAACCGCAGTGTTTACTAAGAAATTATGGAAGTAGAATGAAAGGAGGCAAATATTATGGCATTATCTCATGATGTTGTTTCACAGTTCGCGAAGATGGTAAATAAACCAGAGGAGAATAAAGAAGAAACAGTTAAAGGTACATTTAAAATGATTAACGGTCAAGAATATGTACAGTTAGATGGTTCTAATATTTACACTCCTGTTACTTCTACTGTTGAAGCTGAAGATGGTGATCGTGTCAATGTATTGATAAAAGATCATGCAGCGATGTTGATAAACAATATTACATCACCATCAGCTAGAAATAAAGATGTAACAGCATTAAGAGATGAAGTTGACGAGCAGGGTAATACTATACATCAAATGGATAATAGTATAACTCAGCAAGGAAACTCTATTATTCAAATAAACAATGCTATAAATGAACAGAATAATATTATTAATTCACATGGTAATAGAATGGATTTACAAGATAATATTATTCAACAACACGGAAATGTTATTCAACAATTCGGTGATGATATAACATCAATGAACAATACGATTGATGCTCAAGGTAATGAAATAACTTTGTTAAACAATACTGTTGATGCACAAGGAAATGTTATATCAGCTCACGATAATAGGATTCAAGCCAATGAGAATAACATAATACTTCAGGGTAATGAAATTGCTATGCATGGAACAACCCTTGAAACATTCAATTCCGATATAAGAATTTTAAATTCAGCCTTTGTAATTGAAAATAATGTAATGAAAGGCTTAGCTCAAATCATAGTTGATGATTTAACAACTAATCATTTAAATGCTACTTATGCTAATATCGATTTTTCGAATATTCAGATGGCAGCGGTTACCAAATTATTTACTGATTCTGGTATAATTAAAGATTTAATTGTGCAAGAAGGTAAAATAACAGGGGAATTGGTTGGTGTAACAATCAAAGGTGATTTGATTGAAGCCGGAACATTAAAGGCTGACCGTTTAGTTGTATTAGGTTCAGATGGTTTGTATTACAAATTAAATTTAGATGGTATAGATAATATATCTACTAGTCAAGCTACTAAATTTACTTTAACCACAACTAAACCAGCTAATTGGGATACAAATTATGAAGATTATTATGTTATAGATAACGGTCAATATAAACATGTAACCGGAGCTACTGCTCCGACTTGGGCAAGTAATACTTATTATAAATTAAGTTCTACTTATGAATCAGGTTTAGATGGTACTAATATATTAGCTCATTCTATAACAGCTGATAGAATTCAAGTAACAGATCTTGTGGCTTTCGGTGCTACAATCGGTGGTTATCACATAGGACAACATTCGTTGTATTCAGGAGCAAAAGCTTCTGTTGATAATTCAACAGCCGGTGTATTTCTAGGTGATGATGGTCAAATGGCCATTGGTGATAACAATAATTATATTAAGTTCTATAAAGATCAAAATAACGATTATAAATTAGATATTAGTGCAGGCTCTATCAAATTTGGAGGATCTAGCCAAACCATACAAGAAGAAATGGATGAAATCCGAGATGAAGTTACGACGTTTTTACAAATCGAATCGTCTAATGGATTATGTTTTAAAAATACGGCAGTATCGACTGTTTTAACAGTAGCTGTATATGCTGGCGCTGATAGAATAACTAATATTACAGATCTTAGAAGCCGATTTGGAAATAGTGCATATTTACAATGGAAGTGGAAAAGATTAAATGATAGTGATTATGGAATTATTTCTGCATCTGATTCCAGAATCTCTGAGAACGGATTTAAATTTACTTTAAGTCCACAAGATGTAGATACAAAAGTCACATTCTTATGTGAATTAATTAATTAAAGGAGGAAATAAAATGGCAATAAAAGCGTCAAATCAAATTTCGATAGTCGATGTAACAGATGCATATTCGGTTATTCTAACAAGTGAAGCATACACTTTTGTTGGAAATACGAGTGGTGCAGCATCTGGTTCAACTTGTTCTACGCAAGCCGTTGCATATTGTGGTGGAACACAAAAATCAGTTTCTGTTAATCAAACAGCAATAACTTGCCCTTCTGGTATTTCAGCATCTGTTTCTACCTCTGGAACACCAGCAGTTGCAACAATAACATTTACTTTATCATCAACTTTAACGACTGCTGCCGAAGCAACAATACCAGTTGTAGTTGATGGAATAACAGTAAACAAGAAATTCTCTTTTGCTGTTGCTAAAACAGGTCAACAAGGAATACAAGGAGAAACTGGTGTAAGTGTTACCGGTATCACATCATATTTCAAATTAAACAATAGTACTACTGCTCCTACAATAGATACAAGTTGGAGTACTTCACCAAGTGCCACAACAAGTTCTAACAAATATTTATGGAGTTATGAGAAGATATCATATGATAACAATACAACTAGTGATACTGCAGCACATATTGTTGCTACATATGCTGCACCCGGTTCTGCTGGCGCTAGCACAACATGGTATTCGGGTACAGCTATAACTGGTACTAGTACAACAGCAACCGTTTTCAGTGGTTCTGGTATAACTGATGCTAAAGTAAATGATCAATATTTGAACATAAGCACTGGTGCTGATAATGGAAATGTTTATAAATGTACAACAGCAGGTAATGCTAGTACAGCTAAATGGGTATATACAGGAAATATTAAAGGAGCTCAAGGTCAGCAAGGTCCTCAAGGAGATGCTGGAGAAGATGCTATAGCATTAAGTATAACATCAAGTAATGGTACTGTATTTAAAAATAGTTCTGGTAGTACAGTATTATCAGCTCATGTATATGTTGGTGGAGTAGAAGCAAGTATAGCTACAAATGGTACAGTTACATTAAACTCTACAACTATAGGAACTATAAAATGGTATAAAGAAGGTACATCATCTGCTGTTGCTACAGCTAGTACATATACGGTTCAAGCAAGCGCAGTTACGAATGTTCAAGCTTATAGATGTCAATTAGAACAATAATGGAGGTGATTCAAAATGGCAGTAAAAGCTAGTGATACTATTACTTTATTTCATGTAATTGATATAGATAGTACTACTATATATTATTTGTTACAATCTTCTACTGCTAATCCTCCTGCAAAACCTACTACTGATGATCCGGGAGGTAATTGGACTACTACAGAACCAACTTATACGGAAGGTAGTACTAATACATTATACATAGTAACAAAAACAAAATATTCTGATGGAACATTTGAATATACACCGGTATCTAAATCAAGTTCATATGAAGCCGCTAAATTAGCGTATAATAAAGCATTAAATGCCGAAAGTGTTGCTAATGCTGCGGAAAAGAAGGTTTATCATACTTGTTCATCATCTGGTGGTATATCTGGATATTTTTACTTTGCTAGATGTGTGATAGTTGCAAATTATTGTAACAAACCAATATCTTTTACTATAACTAATAGAGGTATTGATCAAACTGATGTCGAACTTAGATTTGTTAATAATTCTGGAACAGATCCAAATGTAAGTATATTAAAAAAGAATGGTAAAGCTAACGTTTATATAGTTAAGGCTGATACTTCAACATGGGATTTATATGTACAAAAAACAGAATCTTATGATAATGCAACATTCACAAGATTTAATATGAATGGATACGATAATAAATTCACATGGACATGGAAAGACCAAACAGTAACTTCTTTACCTTCTAATTATATTGCTGCTGTTGGTACTGGTGAAATAATAGTCGGTACTCAAACTGCCGCTACTGGTTCATGGACTGGTGTTGCTAATTTCGATATATTAAAAGATGGTCAAGAAATAACATATTGGTTGCCTTATGCTGGTAGTGGTAATGCTACTTTAAATTTAACTTTATCTAGCGGAAATACTACTGGTGCTAAAAATGTTTATTATAGTGGTACAACAAGATGTACAACACATTATGCAGCTGGTAATATTATAAGAATGGTATATCGTGAAAATGTACAAATAGCTGGTTCTGGTTCATATACTGGTTGGTGGTGTGATGCTAATTATGATTCTAATACCTATGATCGTTTAAGATTCCAAAATAACGTTAAAATGGGGAAACAATATGTATGGAATAATAGAATATTAGGAGGAACTGATGATGGATATTTTCCAATACACGGTTCTGTAACGATTGATAAAGACAGAGCTATATTATGGAATGGAACAAGTACTGCTCCATATGGTACAACTAATAATACATACTTGGCTTATTCGTCATGGGATATGAGATATAATGCTTATCAATATTATTCATCTAGTGCTTGGCAGAATGGTACTAATTTTAATCTTCTTGATGTACAATTAGGAAGCTCTAACAAAATATATTCAGGTACTGGTATAACAGGTAATAGCACAACCGCCACAATATTTAGTGGTTCTGGAGTATCATCTGCAGTTGTCAATGATCGCTACATAAATACATCAACTGGATACTATTATAAATGTACAGTAGCTGGAGCAGCTAGTGCTGCTAAATGGGTATATGAAGGGGATTCTAGAATACCTGAAGGAAAACGCTTGTATTGGGGAACTCATTTATCGCATACTGATGGTAGTGAAAAAGCTACAGCAACTGCTATTTCATCAGCTGGTGTTGGTGATAGATATATTAATCATAGTACTGGTAGATTATATGAATGTACAACAGCTGGTGCTTCTGGTACTGCTAAATGGACAGATAAAGGAGTTATAATAAAAAATAATAAAACATTATATTTAGTTGGTGTTCTACATGGGCAATCTATAACAATCGATGATGTTCCATTCACTACAGAACCACCTACTGAAGAAGATGGAAAAATTTATGCGGCTTTGGGTAACACTTATAACATATATACAAGTGGTTTATTCCCAGAGCATCCTTTGTTTATGTTTAAAGATGGTTCTTTTAAATCTATAGAACAGATTACATATGACACTAGTGTAATTGCTAAGAAGGCAAAAGAGGATGCAGAAACTGCTAAAACAGCTATAACTGATTTTCTAGAAGGAGAAGATGATGGATCATTTACAGCGTATAAACGACAAGTTGAATCAGATATAAGTTCCGCTACAGGAGAAATAACCAATAACTTTTCAACTTATATAGCTGAATCAGATATTTATCAAAATAACATAAAAGCCGCTGTCGAAATGGCTACTAAAATAGATTCTTATATAAAAATGTCTACTAATAATCAAGGACAGCCTTATATGGAATTAGGAGTTCAACCAAGTGATACATTACCAAATACATATCGATTAAGAATTGAAAACAATGAAATCTATATGGTTTATGGATCCGGAGATACAACATCTTTGACCAAATTAACTAGATGGTATACATCGGATGGTAAATCGTCTTTTGATGTTAATACGTTAGTTACTCAACAAGAAATGGCTATTGAACCATTTAGGTTTATAAAAAATGATGACGGAAGTTTGTCATTTAGAAAGGTTGAATAATATGGAGGTGATTCAAAATGGCATCAGCTAGTAATAGTACTACTTTAAATCCCTATAGTTATACATTAACAGCTAGTTTTAATGAAAATTCAACTAGCACCGCTAATAACACATCTAATGTAACATGTACGGCTACACTTAGTGCTAATGGTTCATATTGGTCAACTGGCTATGAATCAACATTGACTATTTATTGGCATGATAATCGAGAAAATTATGACAGATGGGTAGCTTCAATAAGTTTTGCTGGATTAGGTGGAGCATGGGATAGTAAATCATGTAGTGGAACCATTGATGTAACACATAAAGATGATGGTAGTCTTTCTGGTTATGCATATGCTGTATTTTCTAAAGGAAGTACTACCAGTGGTTATGCTCCTAATTCTGGATCGGTTAATAATGGATGGACAGCATTAACTAATATAGCAAGAGCGTCTACTCCTTCGATAGACGGAACTATATATACAGGAACATCAGTTACTGTAAAAACAAATAGAGCAAGTAATTCGTTTACTCACACATTAACTTATAGTTTTGGATCAAAAACTGGAACTATAGGAAGTTCTGTTGGGGATTCAACACCATGGAGTATACCGGCTAATTTTGCAGAAGAGGTAACGATTGGAAATAAAGGAACTTGTACAATAACTTGTGATACATATAATGGCTCAACAAAAATAGGTACTAAAACATATACAAAAGATATATACGTTAATACATCTGTTGTACCAACGGTGTCTTCGGTAACACAAGTTGATGGTAACACTACTATAAAAAATTTAAACTGGGGTGTATATTTACTTAATAAATCATATCCAGTATTAACGATTAATGCTTCTGGAGTTAGTGGTAGTACGATAAATACTTATTATGCTGCTTTAAATCCAGCTAGTGATGCTGATGCTGATACTAACGCAATATCAGGCACGACCATTGAAGAATTGAATTCTAAAGTACGTAATTTTCAATTAATAGCTGGAACCAATACTATAAAAGTATGGGTAAAAGACACCAGAGAATACAAATCTACAAAAACGTCATTATCCATAATTGTACGAGCTTATAGTTCGCCAACGCTTACATTAAATGTTGCTAGATGTAAATCAGCTAGTGATTTGACAGAAGACGATGAAGGTACTAAAGTTAAATTATCAGCATCAGGTTCAATAACAGATGTCAAAAATTCTAGTAATACATCAAAGAATACAATGTATGCAAAAACGAGATTCAGAACATCTCCTAGCGGAACCTGGTCATCATTAACCGATTTATCGGGTGGAGTTAGTGGATATTCTTTTGATAAAACAGGGTCGAATTCTGTTAACTTGGCTGGTGATTTCCCAACAACATCTAAGTATGATATAGAGTTATATGTATATGACACTGTAACATTGGCTGAATCAGGATGGTCTGGTTCTGGAACTCCAACCGCTGCACAATTAGCTAAATTGCCAATGGTACAAAAATCAATTCTTACAGGATTTGATTTGATGCATTTTCATAAATCAGGTAAATCAGCCGCCTTTGGTAAAAAATCAGAAGCTGGCGATAATGATAAATGGTTTGAAGTTAGAATGGATGATATAAGGTTTGAAGGAGATGTATATGTTAATGGAGTGCCTTTAGACACTATTCCTATAGGAACAATATTACCATATTCTGATACAGCAATTCCTAGTGGATATATGATTTGTGATGGTCGAGCTATAAGTAGAACTTTATATTCTGACCTTTTTGATATTATTGGTACAAAATATGGGGAAGGCGATGGATCAACAACATTTAATATTCCTGATTTAAAAGGAAAAGTGCCAGTTGGTTATGATAGTGGAGATTCTTCTTTTGACACAATAGGTGAAACAGGTGGCGAAAAAACTCACACATTAACCGTTGACGAAATACCAGCACATAAACACCAAATTAATACAAATAATGATGATTGGAACAATTCATCTGGTGGAGGAAAATTTGGTACAACATATGATGGTAATTCAGGATGGGCCAACAATAATTGGTATACCGAAAATGCAGGAGGGGGCCAAGCACATAATAATTTACAACCATATGTTACTATAACTTATATGATAAAAGTTGCTATTGGGAATGCTACTGTGCCAACGGAGGTTACCGTTACAAATGCTGATGTATTGCAAATAAATCAAAATAAAAATGATATAACAACTAATACAGCTAATATTCAAGCAAATACTGAAAAAATATCCTTGCATGAAAACTTTATAGAAATAGGAAGATCTGCTAGGTACACATATACCTCAACGGCTTGGCAAAATCATATAATCAATTATGATAAAACAGTTAATTCGAACGGTTCTCTGTTAACACGAAATGGAAATAAAATAGTTATAGGACCTGGTGTAAAGTATGTTCTTGTTTTATGTAACAGAGTTGATTCTATTCCATCAAGTTTAGCTGAATGGGATAGTGGTGTAATAAAAAACGGAACCGAGCGATGTGGACATAGATATATGGCTTCTAATAGTTCTTTATTAACACATTCTATTATGGTCACAATACCGGTTGAAGAAGGAGATTATTTACAACATTATAGTAATGGTGGATATAGTGGTTCTGTTACTTTATATGAAACATCGTCAATGATTGTTATGGCATTAGCATAACATAAGATTAAAAATTTAGGAGGATAAATAC
>RHMF01000187.1_pt1 | contig 31965 bp, 38 predicted proteins | sample 5365151 | NCBI WGS metagenome assembly RHMF01 (sample SAMN10266501, study PRJNA497801) | feces metagenome | isolation source: feces | host: Bos taurus | place: China: Prairie of Fairy Mountain | collected 2017-08-14 | reverse complement strand
CTTCTTCTGCAGGGGGGTCTCGCCGTCTTCTTCGTTCATCAGCATGTTGGCGATGCGGCCCACTTCGGTCTCCATGCCGGTGGCGGTGACGACGCAGGTGGCGCGGCCGTTGGTGATGACGGTGGAGGAGATGACCATGTTCTTGCGGTCACCCAGCACGGTCTCCTCGGGCAGGGAGTCGATGGCGCCCTTGGTGACGGGGACAGATTCGCCGGTCATGGCGGCCTCGTCGGCCTTCAGGTTGGCGCTTTCCAGAATGCGGGCGTCGGCAGGAACCAGATCGCCGGCTTCCAGAACGATGATGTCGCCGGGGACCAGCAGGTTGGTCTCGACACGGACGACCTCGCCGTTGCGAATGACCTTTGCCAGCGGCGCCGACATTTTACGAAGTGCTTCCAGTGCCTTGTTGGCGTTGTCTTCCTGGGTGATGGAGATCACGGCGTTGACAACGACGATCAGCAGGATGATGGCGGGTTCCACCCAGTCGTGGAAACCGCTGGAAACAAAGGACAGGACAGCGGCGACCAGCAGAACGATGATCATGGGATCCTTCATCTGCTTCAGGAAACGCACGATCATGCTTTCCTCTTTTGCGCCTTCCAGAGCGTTGGGGCCGTACTGCTCCAGCTCCAATCGCTTTGCTGCCTCGTCCGAGGAGAGGCCCTTTTCCGGGCTGGTGTTCAGCTCGGACAGAACGTCCTCTTTGGTGAGGTGGTACCAAAGTTTCATCAAGATTTGCCTCCTATATCGTATTGTTGGGGTTACATATGGAAGAAAGATGACAGACAAACCCAAGTTTCCCGACACAGCAAAAAAGACCCGTCTGCAGACGTCTGCAGACAAGTCTCTGTGTTTCAGACGGGCCCGAAATGACGCTGCGATAATATACAGAATCAAATGTGATGACGAGCCGATCCTGCGCGGGGACCGAGGTGGCCGCGCAGCACATACTCCCTTGTCGAGGAATCGATCGTGGGTTTCCGATCTTGGTGGAAATATTTTAGCATACAGGTTGTTTCCAGTCAACCGAAAAAAGGCGTATACAGTCCTTTTCTAAAATTAATTTACATCCTCCCGTCGGACATAATCTGTCCGACGGGAGGAAATGCTTTTTTATGCGTAATGCTCCACAGTTTCGGCAGTTTTTGCCTGCTTTTCCTCGATGGATTGCTGGAGCAGCATATCCTTCACCTTCATCAGGCGGATGGTGTTGGCACGCTCGTTTTCCTCCAGTTTCATGGAGATATACTTGATCGTCTCCTGCATCTGGGGAATCTTGACATACTCCAAAGCATTGACACGGCGGCGGGTCTTTTCGATCTCCTCGGCCAGCAGCTGAGAAGTTTTTTCGATCTGGGCCAGTTTCAACATGTCCTGAAAGACCTGAGCCAGTGCGTCCACGGCGGTATCCAGTTCGCCTGACGTGGCGGCAAAGCCGTAGGGGTAGATTTCGCCGGGGTCATCGGTCTTGGTTTTGAAGTGGTATTCCGGCACGTTGACCGACATGATGTTCTTGAAGGTCATGTTCAGCTCCACGCTCTGCTTGGGGTACAGCAGAGCCTGCTGCATGGCCTCGGAGGACATAACGGCCGAGGCCACGGTAAAGGAGCCGTGGGCTTTTTTCAAGCCCTCTTCCACCTTGGTGCGCAGGGCGCGGTTTTCGCGGACCACGTCCATGAACTGCTTCATCAGTTCATCGCGTTTATCCTTCAGCAGCTTGTGGCCGCGGATGGAGGTCTTCAGGCGGGCCTTCAGCTTGGTCAATTCCTGCCGGGTGGGGTTTACATTAATTGCAGGTATAGTCGTTCACTCCTTTCCACACCACCCCGCAACGCGGGGCGGCGCGAGTGCGCCGTAAATTGCCAAAGGCAATTCCGCAGGGCGAATTCATTTCGCCCGAGGATGTGAAATCATCTCGGAGGTCCCCGGAAAGGAGCAGTTTACTGCTCCTTTTTGGGGAGGTACTTCTCAATGTATTCCGTTTTAATACGCTTCAGCTCGCCCTTGGGCAGAATGGACAGCAGCTGCCAGCCCAGGTCCAGCGTTTCGAATACCGAGCGGTTTTCTTCGGCGCCCTGAGAGACATAGCGGCGCTCAAACTCGTCGGCGAACTTGGCGTACAGCAGGTCGGTGGGGGACAGAGCGGCCTCGCCCAGAATGGACATGAGTTCCTTGTTCTCCTTGCCGGTGGCGTAGGCGGCGAACAGCTGGTTCATGGTGTTGGCGTGATCCTCGCGGGTCTTGCCGGGGCCGACGCCCTTGTCCTTCAGACGGGACAGGGAGGGCAGAACGTCCACGGGGGGATTGACGCCGGCGCGGAACAGCTGACGGGACAGGATGATCTGACCCTCGGTGATATAACCGGTCAGGTCGGGGATGGGGTGGGTTTTGTCGTCTTCGGGCATGGTCAGAATGGGAACCATGGTGATGGAGCCCTTCTTGCCCAACTGACGGCCGGCGCGCTCATACATGGTGGCCAGGTCGGTGTACAGGTAACCGGGATAGCCGCGGCGACCGGGTACTTCCTTTTTGGCGGCCGAAACCTCACGCAGGGCTTCGGCGTAGTTGGTGATGTCGGTCAGAATGACCAGAACGTGCATATCCTTCTCAAAAGCCAGATACTCGGCGGCGGTCAGCGCCATACGGGGGGTGGCAATACGCTCAACAGCGGGGTCGTTGGCCAGATTGGTGAACAGCACGGTGCGGTCGATAGCGCCGGTACGGGTAAACTCTTCCACGAAGAAGTTGGATTCTTCGAAGGTGATACCGATGGCGGCGAAGACCACGGCGAAGTTGGCGCCCTCATCACCCAGCACCTTGGCCTGACGGGCGATCTGAGCGGCCAGATTGTTGTGGGGCAGACCGGAGCCCGAGAAGATGGGCAGCTTCTGGCCACGGACCAGAGTGTTCAGGCCGTCGATGGAAGAAATGCCGGTCTGGATAAACTCGTTGGGGTAGTCACGGGCGGCCGGATTCATGGGCAGACCGTTGATGTCGCGGTATTCGTCGGCCAGAATGTCGGGGCCGCCGTCGATGGGCTGACCCATGCCGTTGAACACGCGGCCCAGCATGTCGCCGGACACACCCAGCTGCAGGGGATGGCCCAGGAAACGGACCTTGGAGTCGGCCAGGTTGATGCCGGCGGAGGCCTCAAACAGCTGAACCACGGCGGTATCGCCATTGACTTCCAGTACCTTGCAGCGACGGACGGTGCCGTCGGGCAGCTCGATTTCAGCCAGTTCATCGTAGGTGACGCCCGAGACCTGCTTGACGACCATCAGAGGGCCGTTGATCTCCTGAATTGTGCGGTATTCCTTGATCATTCGTCGGCACCTCCTTCGGCGGCGATGGCATCGATCTGTTCCACCATTTCCTTTGCCATGTCGGCGAAGGCGGCGGGGTATTCTGCATCGGGAACCGTCTTGGCGCGGCCAATGCGCTCCCGGAAGGGGATGGCAAACAGGTCGGCGACCTCGGCGCCCTGAGCGATGGCGGAGCGGCAGTTGCTGTCGTAATCCAGAATCATGCCCAGCATCTTGTCCTGACGGTCATAGCTGGAGTACCAGTCCACTTCCACAAAGCCGTTCTGCTGAAGGAAGTCCTCGCGGATCATCTTGGCGGTTTCCAGAGTCAGCTGGTCTGCGGGGGACAGGGAGTCCTTGCCCACCAACTGCACGATTTCGTTCAGCTCGGCCTCTTCCTGCAGGATGGCCATGGCCTTGTCGCGGGACTGCATGAACTGGGGACCCAGATTCTCATCGTACCAGCTCTTCAGGATACAGGGAGTAGGAGTTCAGCCAGTTGATGGCGGGGAAGTGGCGCTTGTATGCCAGAGATGCGTCCAGAGCCCAGAACACCTTGACGATGCGCATGGTGGCCTGCGAGACCGGCTCGGAAAGGTCACCGCCCGGAGGGGAAACGGCGCCCACGGCGGTCAGGGAGCCACGGCGCTCGCCCTGCGAGGTCAGACATTCGACCATGCCGGCGCGCTCGTAAAACTGAGCCAGGCGGGAGGACAGATAGGCGGGATAACCTTCTTCGCCGGGCATCTCCTCCAGACGGCCGGACATCTCACGCAGGGCCTCGGCCCAGCGGGAGGTGGAGTCGGCGATGACAGCCACGTCGTAGCCCATGTCGCGGAAGTACTCGGCGATGGTGATGCCGGTGTAAATGGATGCCTCACGGGCTGCCACGGGCATGTCCGAGGTGTTGGCGATGAGCACGGTGCGCTTCATCAGGGACTCGCCGGTGCGGGGGTCTACCAGTTCGGGGAACTCACGCAGAACGTCGGTCATTTCGTTGCCGCGCTCGCCGCAGCCGATGTAGACCACGATGTCCACGTCGGACCACTTGGCCAGAGCGTGCTGCATGACGGTCTTGCCCGAGCCGAAGGGGCCGGGAATGGCGGCGGTGCCGCCCTTGGCGATGGGGAACAGGGAATCCACAATGCGCTGACCGGACAGAAGGGGGGTCTTGGGGGGATACTTGTGCTTGTAGGGACGGCCCACACGAACCGGCCACTTCTGCATCATGGTCAGATTGTGCTTTTCGCCCTTGTCGTCCACCAGAACGGCCACGGTTTCCTCCACCGTGAAGGAGCCCGACTGAATGGACTCGATGGTGCCGCTCATCTTGGGAGGGATCATAATTTTGTGAAGCACGACGCTGGTCTCGGGCACGGTGCCGATGACGTCGCCGCCGACCACTTTGTCGCCTGCGCTGACGGTGGCGGTGAACTCCCACTTCTTTTCGCGGTCCAGTGCGGGAACTTCCACGCCGCGGGGCAGGTTGTTGCTGCCCGACTTCTTCATAATCTCTTCCAGAGGACGCTGGATGCCGTCATAGATGTTTTCAATAATGCCGGGGCCCAATTCCACCGACAGGGGGGAACCGGTAGTGACCACGGTGGCGCCGGGGCCCAGACCGGAGGTCTCTTCATAAACCTGGATGGAGGCCGAGTCGCCGGTCATGTTCAGAATCTCGCCAATCAGGCGCTCTTCACCCACGCGGACCACGTCTGCCATGTTGGCGTCGGAAAGGCCGGTGGCGACCACCAGCGGGCCGGAAACTTTAACAATTTTTCCGCTCAAGTCATATACCTTCTTTCTTACAGAAAGTTCTTTACAAAATGTCTGCGCCAACGGCTCGTTCGACAGATTTTTTCACATTTGCCATGCCGATGCCGAGGGAGCCTTCTTTACCGGGGATCAGGATGATAGCGGGGGTCAGTTCATCCTTGTAGCGGGCCAGCTCCTCGTCCATATGGGCGGCCAGTTGCTCGGTCAGATAAACAATGGCATAGGTTTCTTTTGCCAGCCGGTGCAGGGTGCTCTTTGCCTTGTCCACCGATTCCACGGGGAACACATCCAGACCCAGAGCCTTGAAGCCCAGAATACTGTCCGAGTCGCCCAGTACAGCGATTTTATACATAAGAGTCACGCAGCCTTTCCCGGATAGTTTCTGTGCTCAGACCGGCCATGCGGCCGCTCATGATGATGCGGATGGTGGTGGCCTCGGCCTCCCGGGCGTACAGGTAACCCAGAATGGGCTCCACGCCGAAGGGGACGCGGCGGCTGTCGCTGAGATAGGTCATGACGGCGTTGTCACAAAGGCGTTCGAACTCGGTCAATGCGCCCGAATTGGGGGCCGACTTGGAGGCGCCTTCTGCCGCAGCGGCAGCCAGGTGACCCACACGGAACAGATTGCTCAGTTCCTCACCGCGGGCGGTGGCCAGATTGCGCAGGCTGACGGTGCCGCCGGGAACCAGGACCTGATTCAGAAATTCGGTTCCACGACCCAGACGGGACGCGCGTACGCAGGCGCGCAGGTTGGCGACATCCACCAGCAGGGCGGCGTAACTTTTCAGGAAGGGGCTGTCCGACTGCTGAGCCAGAGAGGTCAGTTCCTCAAAGTAAGCGCGGTCCAGAACAAAGTCTACCTGCTGGGGGTCTCCGGTGGAACCCAGAATCTCACGGGCGCGTGCAATGCCGCGGCGGAAGATATCGCTGTAGGCCAGCATCTCTTCCCGCTGATAGGACTCTGCCAGGCGTTGGCGGTCGTAGCGGCCGCCGCCCATCAGCAGGTGGGTCGAATCCATGCCCAGGGCCTCGGTTTTAACCGCCTTGGCGTTGTGGTAATCGTAGCGCAGTCGGAACACATCTACGATGTATTTGTTGGGGGCGCAGCCGCCCAGATCGGCCATCATGGCCTGCTGCTGCTCGGCAAGCACCCGATCCAGTTCGCTGTTGGTGATTTCGGCCATTTCGGAATAGCCGCAGTCCACCAGAACCTTGGCGGCGTCCTGGTCGGTGGGCGCTTCCAGCATCTGCGCGATTCGTTCACGATTCAGCAGATTGCGCTCCATGGCCTTGACGCGGGTGGACAGGAAAATATAATCGATGTCCTTGGTTTGTTTCATGGGGCTTCACTCCTTCCCCATCATGCAAACAGCACGTTGGCAACTTCTCCGGCGATCTCGCCGCGCTGCAGGCGAACCAGGGTCTCGAAGGTGCAGTTGACTTCAATGGCGCCATCGCTGAGGATAAATCCGCCGCACATGGGGCGGGTCTGTTCGGACAGAGTCAGTTGACCGTTATTCAATACCTTGTTGGCGGCGGCGATGACCGCGTTGCCCACGCGGGTGCGGTCCGTCTGGGAGAAAATCAACTGCTCTTTGCCGGAGACCGATGCGGCGGCGGCCAGCTTGGCAAGCATGGCGATATATTCCTCGTCGGACAGATTGCACAGCTGCTCCAGAGCCTTGTCAAAGGCCTTGCTCACCATGTCCTGCTTGGCACTCAGAAGATCTTTGCGGCGCTCCATGTCAGCCATGGCAACCAGACGCTCCTCCCGCTGGGCGGCAGCTTCGGTGCCCTTGGCCAGACGCTCGGCGGCTGCCTTTTCGGCGCGCTGGGCGTAGTCGGCGGTGATGGCTTCGGCTTTTTCCCTGGCCTCGGCCAAAATGGCGTCGATCTCAACCTGCGCGTCGGCCGTGATCTGCTGGGTCAGTTTTTCAATTCCGTTCATATGCGTATACCTGCCTTTCGGTGATCCGATCTTCGGATCAAGCGCCAATGTTCAGGTTCAGCAGCATCAGGAAGGAAGCCAGCAGACAGAGGATGGCGTAGAACTCGACGGTGATACACAGGATGATGCCCTTGGCCCAGTCGTTGGGGCGCTTGGCCATCAGATTGATGGCGGTGGCGGCCACACGGCCCTGAGCGGGAGCGGAGATGGCGGCGCCGGTAGCCATGGGCAGGCAGGCGCAGGCCACGCGCAGACCGTCGACGACAGTCAGATCGGTGGCGGTGCCGGAGAAGACGCCCATCTGCAGGATGGCGAAGAACCAGACAACCAGACCGTACAGGCCCTGGGTGCCGGGAATAACCTGAAGGATCATGACCTTACCGAAAGCGGAAGGGTCCTCACAAAGCAGGGCGTTGCCGGCCTCACCGGCGATGCCACAGCCGCGGGCGGAGCCGGCGCAGCACAGGCCGCAAGCCAGAGCGGCACCCAGGAAACCGATGGCCAGACCACCGAAATCAGCAAAGAAAGCGTTCATAATTAGTCCTCCTTGATGTCTATATATTTTGTATTGTAATTAAGAGGCTTGAAGGGTCGACCGCCGTCGCGGTACCATTTGCCGAAGAACTCCAGGAACTGCAGACGCATGGTGTGCACAAAGCAGCCGATGAGATTCAGAGCAAAGTTCAGAATGTGTCCGATCAGGAATACCGGGATAAAGAGAAGGATTCCGCCCAGAGAACCCAACTGATTGAACACGCTGGCGATGACCGAGCCGGCCAGCATCAACGCCATCAGACGGGAATAGGACAGAATGTCGCCCAGATAGCCGGTCAGGCCGTTGTACACGGCGCCGAAAATTCCGGTGATGCGGCCAAATCCTTTGCCCTGCAGAAAGGCGGCGATTACCATGATGGCAATGCCGATATAAAGCAGGATGTTGTTCTTGGCCAGAATCATGACGGCGATGCCGGCGAAGATGACCCACCAGGACAGGTCAGCCACAATGCCGAGCCAGTCGTGCTCCTTGACCTTCAGATACACGCCGATGCCAACGCCGATGGCCAAATGGACCACACCGATGGCCATGGCGAGAATCAGAACGTACAGGGGGTTGTTGCCCTCCAGCAGGTTCAGAGGCAGATCAATGGCAATGCTGTCACCGATATGGATGGTGCCCAGATGGGGAATCAGAGCCCACTCTTTGCCGAAGATGCCTCCCACAACGCTGACGGCGTCACCGAAGAAACCGCCGGTCAGGAAACCAATGATGAAGGTGCTGATACCGCACTGGATCAGAAGCCCCATCATGTTCTTCATGGTACCCTTGGGTTTCATCAGCTTCAGCGCGGCCAGGCCGACCAGAGCCATGATCAGGCCGTAACCCATGTCGGCAAACATGATGCCGAAGAACAGGGCGAAAAAGGGCATAACGAAGGGGTTGGGATCCAGACCGTTGTAGGCCGGGAGACTGTACATCTCGGTGATGACGTTGTAGGGAGCGGTCAGCCGGTTGCTCTTAAGCTTGACGGGGACCTGTTCGTACTCTTCGGGAGCGGGGTCCTGGGTTTCCCATGCGCAGGTGAAGACGCTCAGAATGCTGAGCAGGCGCTCCTCAGAGGGCGCGGGGATCCAGCCCTGCAGATAGAATGTGTTGTCGGTGCCCACCAAATGGCTGGCGGCCTCTTCCCGGGCGATATCCTGGGCCGAGCGGTCAATGCAGCGGCGCAGATCGTCGCGCAGGGGGGCGAAGGAGGCGATGTGCTCCTTTGCCGCAGCAAGCCGCTCATCCAGCTCGTGCAGCTGGTTGTCCAGCATCGCATCGTTTTCTGCCGCCGTTCCGGTCCAGCCGCGGACGTTGGCGCGTGCAAAACCGAAGGGACGCATGGCCTCCACGCAGGGGATTTCTTCCTCGGTGTGACACACAAGCAGGAAGTAGTGCAGGTCCTGATCCGCGCCGGAGTAAAACAGCGAACTCATCTCGGAGACCGAAGCGACGGCCGCCTCCATGGCGGCATAATCGGCCTTGGCCGGGATGGTGCCAAACACCGGTGCCACCGCCTTGCTGCCCTCGAAATCCAAGGGGACATCCAGCGGGATCCAGGGGGTCAGCGCGGCCTTGTGGGCCAGCAGCTTACCTTGTTCTGCGGTCATGGAGGTGATGCTGCGCTCGGCGTCCAGAATGGACCGGGCAGTTTCCAATCCAGCGGCATAGGTGCCCTCGTCAAAGAGCTCGCCCTCGCTGAGGACGGGGCGGGTGCGGAACAGGCCACCCTTTTCCGGGACGTATTTTTTCAGGGTAATCAATGCGCTGTTCAGGAGGGAGTTCTGCTCGCGGGCGGCGGCTAATCCCCGCCCGTCCAATTTGGTCAGCGAGGCCCAATCCGGATCGTCGGGATCCAAGGGGGGTTCGTTGATCTCGACGCAGCCCTGCTTTTGCAGCAGACGAAACAGTTGGTCGCGATCGGAACGAAGGCCCAGCAGCCGAAGCCGCTTCATTTTAACAATGGACATTTAGCTGCTCACGACCCTTCTGACGATCAAGGCGGCGGCCTGGTCAAGCTTGCCTTCCGCTGCGCTGCACAGGGAGGCACAATCCTGCTTGGACTGCGCGGCAATCTCGGCGGCGCGCACGGCGGCGCGCTCTTCGGCTTGGGCCATAAGTTCCTTGGTTCTGGCCTCTGCCTCGGCACTGGCGGCCTGCAGGGCCTGCTTGCCGGCCTGCTCGGCGTCCGCAACCAATTTCTTTGCGGCAGCGATTGTCTCGGCTTTGCGCTGCTTGGCCTCTGCCTCGGTCTGAGTCACTTGTTTGATGGCTTCCAAAGACATGACTTCACCCTCTTTCGTTTGCTGTACATGGGGGAACAAAAAAGCTTTACAAAGCTCTCATTCCTGAAACAGGCAATTCATAGGAATTGCGGGAATTGGAGGATTGTAAAGCTTATGGTAGGTTATCCACAATTGTATGCGTTAAATCATGGACTGTCAACAGGCGCAAGGACAAATTGTACACATTTATATAATGTGTCTACCTGGATTTTGTGAGACATAACAATTTCTGGAAGATTGCGGTGTTATCGGGAAAGAAAAAGGGCGCCGCTTTCGTCTTTGATCCAGAGCCGGTCCATCCGGGCAAGGTTTTCGGGGGCCTGTCCGGTCAGCGTATCGGTTCCGTCTAGCGCCTCCGGTGTGGTGATTACCGACAGGAGTACATCATATTCGGCCAGAGCCTGCGCCACCTGAGCATAGAACCCATCGATTACGGTGGAAAACTGGCTTGCATCGTATGCTTCACCTTTTTTAATGTAATGGAGGTTTCCTTTGTTGGGGTAACCGGCATAGTCCAGCACAATTTCGTCAAAGCCAAGCTGTGCCAGCTCCACGCACACAGCGGTGATGTAATCCCGCACCTCGGGGTTGGTGGGGGAGGTCCAGCGGACCCCGTCAGGGTCGGTCCAGCGGTAGCCGCTGTTGGTAAAAATGGCGGTACTGCTGTCGGAAAGGACCAGCCCGTGATCCTTGAAGCAGGAGACCCGGGCAATGGTGTACAGCCCCTCGGTTTCGTTCAGAGCTTGAATTGCGGCGTTTCGACTGACATCATCGGGGTTCAGACCGCCATTGACCGCCTTATCTGTGGCCGAGATATAAGCCAGCAGACCCATGTCGCCCTTCATGTCAAACAAAGCACAGTCGCCGCCGGCGGCCGCCATCTGTCCAAGTGCCGTGCCGTCATACAATGCCTCGGTAGGGAGAAGAACCGGTGTTGTGGGCTCCGGCTTCGGCGTGGGGGTGGGTTCCGGCGTGGGTGTGGGCTCGGGCGTGACAATGACGGGGAGATCTGCGATGGGCGCGGAGGGCGTGGGGGTGGGAGCGGCCTCCTCCTGCCGGGTAAAGGGGAGGTCCAGATAAACTCCGTCGTTGGTAATGACCAGAAAACGCTGCAGATAGATTCCGGCAACAGCCAGCAATACCGCAAGAATCACAATGACAATCAAAAGGATCTTTATGGCCCGCTTCCACGGGGCGCGGCCATGATAGGCACCATATCCTCGTGTGGACATAAAATCATCTCCTTTTTGTAGGATTTGAACAATCAATTCATTATATCACACAGAAAAAGGGGAACTCAACAGGAAAAGAGGGTAGTTTTGGGGGTTTTTTGGGCGCATAAACTTGCACGCAATGCGAATATCGGTGCATATTACACAAAACAAGTGAATAAAGATTTACAAAAATGTGTATAATTATTTATTGCAAAACGAAAAAAGAAGGTGTAGAATACAGCCATACAAAGAGTTTGCACTCAAACAACTCAAAATAAGGAGAGAATGAATATGAAAAAAGCACTTGCATTGATTTTGGCTCTGGCCATGACCCTCTGTCTGTTTGCCGGCTGCGGCAAGAAGGATTCTGCCGAGAACAAGTACAACACCATTGAGCCCGGCGTGCTGACCGTGGCAACCAGCCCCGACTATGCTCCTTATGAGTTCTACGCCATTGGCGAGGACGGCAAGGCAGAGTTGGCCGGTTTCGACATCGCCCTGATCAAGTACATCGCCGACTATCTGGATATGGAGCTGGAGATCATCCCCATGGACTTTGATGGCGTTCTGCTGGAGCTGGCCAACGGCTCGGTGGACCTGGGCGTTGCCGGTATCTCCCCTGATCCCGATCGTGCCGACAAGATGGATTTCTCTGATATCTACTACGAAGGCGGTCAGGCCTTTATCACCGTGGAAGACAAGGCCGATATGTTCTCCGATCTGGCCTCCCTCAACAATCCCGATGCCTCGGTGGGCGCTCAGAACGGCACCATCCAGATGGATCTGGCCCTGCAGTACAGCCCCGATGCTGATCTGGTCACTCTGACCAAGGCCACCGACATTATCGCTGAGCTGGTTTCCGGCAAGCTGGACGGCGGCTATGTGGAGTATGACGTGGCTGCTGCCTACAAGGTCAACTATCCCCAGCTGCACATCGTCTGCGAGGTCCCCTATGAAGTGGAAGGCAACGCCGTTGGCGTCAAGAAGGGCAATGAAGCTCTGCTGGCCGGTGTCAACGAAGCCATCGCCGCCTGCATCGAGGATGGTTCCTTCTCCAAGTTTGTGGCTGACGCTCTGGAGCAGGCTTCCGGCAACATCTATGAGGGCCTGATTGAGGAATAATTGCACACGGTTTAAATGTGTGATAAAATAACATAAAAAACAAAGATTCCTCCCCGGTTTGCGCCGGGGAGGAATCTGATGCGTAAAAGGAATGAAAGGAGCCGCCGTTTATGGGAGGTCTCATTAAACTATCCAGTTTCGCGAAACTGGTGCCCTATGCCGGAATGTTCGGAAAAGGACTTATTATCACCATTATGCTCGCTTTGGGCACCGTGGTGGTAGGTTTTATTCTGGGCATTATTCTGGCGCTGATGCGCATGACTGACATCCGTCCGTTCCGCGCTCTGGGTTTGGATAAGGACGGACATCTGCGGGGCGAGGGTTTCCTCACCACACTGAGCAAATTCAATCCCATTGCCTTCCTTGCGACGGCCTATGTGGAGATTTTGCGCTCCACCCCTGTCATTGTGCAGATTGCCGTGATTTACTACGGTATCTTCGGTATCATCGATTTGCCCACTTTTTCCATCTTTGGCATCACCAAGTTCCACCGCTTCTTCCCCGGTATGGTGGCACTGGGCCTGAACTCGGGCGCCTATCTGTGCGAGATCATCCGTTCGGGCATCCAGTCCATTGACGGCGGCCAGGCCGAAGCAGCCCGCTCTCTTGGTCTGAGCCAGAGCAAGACTCTGCGGTTTGTCATCATCCCGCAGGCCATCCGCAACATTCTCCCTGCCATTGCCAACGAATTTGTTGTCATTATCAAGGAATCGGCTGTTGCCTACACCATCGGTGTGCAGGACATTATGGCAGTGGTTCAGTCGGTCAAGGGAGCGACCTATCTGATCATGGAGCCGCTGTTGGTGGCCACAGGTCTGTATTTCTGCCTGTGCTTCCCCTCCTCCAAGCTGATTGCCTACTTCGAAAGGAGAATGAGCCGTGGCAACAAACGATAATGTCCTCATCCGGGTAAACGGATTGAAAAAGTATTTCAACAAGGGTGTCATCAAGGCGCTGGACGGTGTGGATGCCGAAATCCACAAGGGCGAAGTGGTAGTGGTCATCGGCCCCTCCGGCTCCGGTAAGTCCACCTTTCTGCGCAGTCTGAATCTGATGGAAGAGCCCACCGGCGGCGAGATCATCTTCAATGGCGTGGATATTACCAAGAAGAAAATTCCCAACGAAAAGGGCAAGATGGTCAAGCTGAACATCGATGAGCATCGCCAGAAGATGGGCATGGTGTTCCAGCATTTTAACCTGTTTCCCCATATGACCATTCTGGATAATATGACCCTTGCGCCCGTTCAGGTCAAGGGTGTCAAAAAGGAAGATGCTGAAGCGCAGGCCATGGCGTTGCTGGAGCGTGTTGGTTTGGCTGATCGCGCGGGGGCCTATCCCATTCAGCTTTCGGGCGGTCAGAAGCAGCGTGTGGCCATTGTCCGCGCCCTTTGTATGGAGCCTGAGGTCATGCTCTTTGACGAGCCCACCTCGGCCCTGGACCCCGAAATGGTGGGCGAGGTTCTGGAGGTCATGAAGGAACTGGCCCGCGAGGGCATGACCATGGTGGTGGTCACCCATGAGATGGGGTTTGCCCGGGAAGTGGGCGACCGCGTGATCTTCATGGCTGACGGGAAAATCGTGGAGGAGAATACCCCCGAAGAATTTTTTGCCAACCCCAAGGAAGAACGCACCAAGGAATTTTTGTCCAAGGTTCTGTAAATCGGATCAAAGCGAAAAACCAGGGCTCGCTGCCGTTGGCAGCGAGCCCGGTTTTATGCGGAAACGGCGGTTTTCTGCCCTTTTGTTTAAAAATTTACGGACATTTTTCGGCAAAATTCTGCAAATAATTTACAAAAATTTTCTTATATGAAAACCCCAAAAATATTGCGGAATATGGCGCTATATGATACAATTTTCACAATTTTTAAAATGGCGTTTTATGCCGCTGTAATGGAGGTCATTATGAGTTATACCATTCCAATCGGCCCCTATCATCCCGCGTTGGAAGAACCCATTCATGCGAAGCTGACGGTGGATGGAGAAACCATCAGCGATGCCGAGGTTTTTATCGGCTACAATCACCGCGGAATTGAGAAACTGGCCCAGGAGCGTAATTTTATTCAGACGCTGGTTCTGGTGGAGCGTGTGTGCGGTATCTGCTCCCACTCCCACTCGCTGACCTATGCCATGTGCATTGAGCACATTGCCGGCATGGAGGTCCCCAAGCGCGGCCAGTATATCCGCGTCATCATCGAGGAGCTGGAGCGCATTCACTCCCATCTGTTGTGGCTGGGCATTGCCTGCCATATCGTGGGACACGACAGCTTTTTCATGCAGTGCTGGAACGACCGTGAGGGCACCATGGATACGCTGGAATACCTGACCGGCAACCGCGTGAACTATGCCATGAATATCGTGGGCGGCGCCCGCCGTGATCTGGATGACGATAAGCGCCGTTATCTGCTCAACGCCATGGACGAGCTGGAAAAGCGGATGGCTCCGCTGACCCACTGGCTGACCCACGACAAGACGCTGGCCATGCGCACCAAGGGTGTTGGCGTTCTGACCACCGAAGATGCCATCCGTCTGGGTGCTGTCGGACCCCATGCCAGAGCCTCCGGTGTGGACATGGACGTGCGCCGGGATGCGCCCTATTCCTCCTACCAGGATTTTGAGTTTGCCGTTCCCGTACAGACCTCCTGCGATGTGTACGCCCGTGTGGTGGTCCGTGTGCTGGAAATCTATGAGAGCATCAAGATCATCCGTCAGGCGGTGGACCTGCTGCCCGAAGGACCCATCAATCTGGGCAACAAGATCCCCAAGGTGCCCGCGGGCGAGTTTGTTGCCCGCCATGAGGCGCCCCGCGGTCATCTGGTGTACAAGGTGGTCACCGACGGAGGCCTGACCAACTACCGTCTGAGCCTGCACGTTCCCACCTTCAAGAACGCCCCCACCGTTCCTGTTATGCTCAAGGGGAACACCGTGGCCGATGCCGGTCTGATCGTGGCTTCCATCGATCCCTGTTTCTCCTGTCTGGACCGCTGAGCTATGCACGAACTGGCCATTACCCAGAGCATTCTGGACATTGCAAAAAAAGCCGCCCAGGAGCATGGCGCAAAAAAGGTGCAGTCGGTGCGCATTATGCTGGGGGAGTACTCCGGTGTGGTGCCCCAGTGCATCCAATACTATTTTGACGTGATCAGCAAGGACACCGTTGCCGAAGGTGCCGTGCTGGATATCCGCCGCCTGCCCGTTGTCATTCACTGCAACACCTGCGGCAAGGAAAGCGAGATCGAGCGGCTCCACGTCAGCTGCCCCCTCTGCGGCAGTACCGACCTGAAGCTCATTCAGGGCAGAGAGTTTTATATCGAAAGCATGGAGGTTGAATAATCCATGGAAATCAAAGTCATGCATCAGGTCATGGCGTGGAATGAGGATGTCAGCGATGCCGTCAAAGCAGAGCTGGCCGCACACCGTGTCTGTCTGATCAATGTGATGGGTTCTCCCGGCGCCGGAAAAACCACCACGCTGATCTCCCTGATCGAACGCCTGCGCCACAAGTACCGCATCGGCGTCATCGAAGGGGACATTGCCGGAAAAATCGACGCCGAGACCATCCACGCTTTGGACCTGCCCGTTACCCAGATCGACACCGACGGCGCCTGCCATATCGAGGCCATGAGCATCCAGAAGATGCTCCCTGAGTTCAATCTGGACGAGCTTGATGTCATCTTTGTGGAGAACATCGGCAATCTGGTCTGTCCCGCCGAGTTCAACATCGGTGAGCATTTCCGTCTTGCGCTGCTGAGTATCCCGGAGGGAGACGACAAAGTGGAGAAATACCCCCTGATGTTTGCTACCTCTCACGCGTTGGCTCTGAACAAATATGACTTGAAGGATTATTTCGATTTTGACGATGCGCGCGTGGAGCGTGCCGCCCGGGGTGTCAACCCCAATGTCCGGATTTTCCGTGTATCCAGCCGGGACGGTACCGGACTGGACGGGCTTGCCGAGTGGATCGGAAGCCAAATTGACCGTTACATCAAGGAAGGAGATGCTTTCCGTGACTGCCAATAAATTCTGCGCATGGTTGTCCACCTTTATTTTCTGCCTGCTGTTCTGGATGCTGCTGGTCTGGTCGGTGGCACCCCGCGAGTTGATTCTCGGTGTGATCATTGCCGCTGTCGTGTCCGGCTTTTCTTCCCGCTTTCTGATTCACAACCGGGCCTTCTACCTGTACAACCCGGTTCGTCTGGCTGTGCTGATTTTCTACTGCGTCATCATTTTCCTGTGGGAAATCATCAAGGCAAATGTGAGCATGGCCGGCATTGTACTCAGCCGCAACATGAAGGATTTCAAGCCGGGCATCATCCGTGTCCCTGCCGGGGAGAAACCCACTTCTGCCTACGGCCTTGCCATGGTCAGCAACTGCATTACCCTGACCCCCGGCACCATTACCATGGATGTAGCCGAGGATGAAGAGGGGAAAAATTACTACTACATCCATTGGATCGATGTGGCCGAGACCGACCGCGACAAGGCCGGCGAAGCCATTAAGGGAACCATGGAGAAGTGGATCGGGAGGATTTGGAAATGATTGCACTGCTAATCGCCGCTATTGTTCTGGCCGTGCTGGCTGTTGCGCTGATCTACCGGATCTTCCGTGGTCCCACCTCGGCTGACCGTATCTGCGCGCTGGATGCGCTGGACCTGCTTCTGGCGCTGGGTCTGGCACTGTATTCTCTGTACACCGGCCGCGGCATCTATCTGGACATCGCGCTGGTAGTTGCCCTGCTGGGCTTTGTGGGCACAGTTTTTGTGGGCCGCTATATGGAAGGGAGGATGTAAGCATGGTTGTTGATATCATTATGTACATCCTGCTGGCTGTCGGCCTGTTTTTCTGTCTGGTCGGCGTGATCGGCGTGCATCGTATGCCTGATGTATACGGCCGCCTGCAGGCCTCCACCTGTATTGCCAGCCTGGGCACCATTTGTCTGATGGCTGCAGGCATCATCTATGCCATTGCGCACGGCTTGGGTGTTTCCACCTGCATCAAGCTGGCATTGATTCTGCTGATGGTGATGGGCACCAACCCCATTTCCAACCATGCTCTGATCAAAGGCGCCTACAAGGGCGGCGTCAAGCCGGGCAAGGATCTGGTGATGGACGACTACAAGGAGGACCAGCCGGAATGAATGGTATTTTGATTGTTGTTCTCAACACGGTAGGTCTTGTGGGTGCCCTTGCTTCGGCCATTGTTGCCGTTCAGGCGAAAAAGCTGCTGGACAGCGTCATCGCGCTGGGTGCCACCGGTTCCTTTGTTGCGTTGGACTTCCTGCTGCTGCAGGCCCCCGACGTGGCCATTGCCGAGGCCAGCGTGGGCGCGGTTCTTTCCACCGTATTGTTCATCATCGCTCTGCGCAAGGTGAACCGAGGGAAGGGGGAGCAGGAATGAGCAAGACCAAAAAGATCGTTCTGGCTATTTCCCTTGCGGTTATTCTGGTGTGCGGAATCTGGGCCGCCGTGGAGATGGCGGGCAGCGAGCCCACCTATGACGGATCCCATCTGGACCTGATCGATCTGTACGAAAATCCCTCCGATTACGACAACAGCACGGCGGACGGCGCCGCTTCGGTCATTGTCAACGAAAATCTGGACAAGACCGCAGCCGACAACGTGGTGTTCAGCGTAGTCTTTAACTTCCGTGGCTATGACACGCTGGGCGAAAGCTTTATTCTGATTGCCGCTATTGCCGGCTGTCTGGCCATTCTGCGAAAAGTCACGAAGAAAAACCATGGAGAGGAGGCGCAGGAATGAAAAAATTCAAAAAAAAGTCGGTTATTGTCAAGTGCGCCTCCGACCTGTTTCTGCCTCTGGCCTGCGTTTTTGGCTGCTATGTGGTGCTTCACGGTCATCTGAGTCCCGGCGGCGGCTTTCAGGGCGGCGTTCTGATTGCCAGCGCCATTCTGCTGGTCTTTCTGGGCTACGGCAGCGCCCAGGTGCGCAAGACCTTCAGCGAGCATAAACTCCATAGCAGTGAGACGGTTGCTGAGATTCTCTATGTGGTGATCGCCTTGATCGGCGTGTTTGCCGGACTGGGCTTCTGCTTCAACTTCGTTTTTGCGGGACACCGGCTCGACACCAGTATTTTGATGAACCATGCCGTGGGTTACCACGTCATGGGCGGCATTATCTGTCTGCTGATCATGATGCTCAGCCTTCTGGACGGCGAAGATAAGGAGGGTGAGGTATGATTGCATGCAATTACATCGTATCTTTCCTGCTGATGGCGCTGGGCATTTACTGCATGGTTGCCAAGAAGAATCTGATCAAAATCTGCATCGGCATGGGTCTGGTGGACTACGGCGTCAACCTGCTGATCGTTTCGGTTGGATTCAATCCCGGCGGCACCGCCCCCATTTTCACCATTTCCGAACTGTCCCGCGACAGTTTCTTTGTGGACCCCATCCCTCAGGCACTGACCCTGACGTCCATCGTCATCGGCGCCTGTATGACCGCCATGACCCTGAGCCTGATCATCAAGATCAAGGAGCAGTACGGCACTCTCGATTCCGGTGAAGTCAGGAGGTTGAGAGGCTGATGGAATTTATGACTCATTTCCCCATTCTGGCCGTCATGGCCCTGTTTCTGGGTGCGTTTATTACTTCTCTGGTAGGCCGCCGCAATGAAACGGTTCGCCACATTGTGGTCTTTTTGTCCATGGCCATCGCTCTGGTACTGACTTTCTGTCTGATCAAGCCGGTTCTGCTGGACGGCAATGTCATTACCTACTGGCTGAGTGGCTGGGAGCCTGTGGAGGGCTGGGCCATTGGTATCAGTCTGGAAGTGGACGCCCTGTCCCTGTTCTTTGCGCTGATTGTTGTGGTGGCGGTGTTCGCCTCGGGCGTGTACTCGTTCACCTACATGAAGCACGATGACAGTCTGGTCAACTTTTACACTCTGTTTCTGATGCTGTCCGGCTCGGTGCTGGGTCTGGTTCTCAGCGGAGACCTGTTCAACATCTTCGTCATGATCGAAATCATGACCTTCACGGCTGTCGCGTTGACCGCCTTCCGCACCGGCTATGAGGGTGCGCTGGAAGGTGCTTTCAAGTACCTTGTGGTGGGCTCCCTCGGTTCCACCGCCGTGCTGGTGGGTATTGCTTTGATTTATTCCCAGCTGCACACTCTGAATCTGGCGCAGATCGCCGCCCTGCTCCCCGGCAATATGAACGCGGTGACCGTTGCCGCCTTCGGCTTCCTGTTCGTGGGATTTGGCACCAAGGCGTTCCTGTTCCCCTTCCATCCGCTGGCCGCCGATGCCCACGCCGTGGCTCCCGCCTCCATCTCTCTGATGATCTCGGGCGTGCTGACCAAGTGCGGTGTGTACGGCATCGTCCGTTTGATCTATGCCCTGTATCAGAATATGGATCAGCCCTTTGTCCAGTATTTTGTCACTGCTGTGGGCGCCATCAGCATGTTTGTATGTGTTACCATGGCCTTCAACCAGCACAACTTCAAGCGCCTGCTGGCTTTCCACTCCATCTCTCAGGTGGGTTACGTGATCACCGTGGTGGGTCTGGGCTCTCTGCTGGGTCTGTCCGCCGGCCTGTACCACGCCATGAACCACACCATTTTCAAAGGACTGCTGTTCCTGACGGCCGGCGCCGTGCAGCACGCCACCGGCTCCCTCGATCTGGACGATTTGGGCGGCTTGTCCAAGCGGATGCCCCGCACCACAGTCCTGTTCCTGATCGGCGCCGCCTCTATCAGCGGCCTGCCCCCCTTCAACGGCTTTGCCTCCAAGTGGATGATTTATCAGGCTGCCTTTGAAAAGGGCGCCGAAAGCGGCAATTTCTTCTTCATCATCGTCTGCGTGGCAGCGCTGCTGACCAGCGTGCTGACGCTGGCCTCCTTCATCAAGGTGGCCCAGAGCGTCTTCTTCGGTCAGCTGCCCGCAAAGTATCAAGATGTGCAGGAAGTGTCCCTGGGCATGCGCATCCCCATGTGGATTCTGGCCGCACTTTGTGTGGTTACCGGTCTGTTCCCCGGACAGGTGCGCAAGTGGCTGCTTGAGCCGGCCGCCAACGCAGCCATGAACGTCGTTGGCTACATTGACAGTGCCATGGGCAGCGGCTATGCGGCTCAGCACGGCATTGCCGGCTCGAATCCCGGGTTCCTGACCTATATCGGCAGCTGGGATCCCATCAATTGGCTGCTTCTGCTGGTGGGCGTGACTCTGGCGGTCTGCCTTGTGTCGGTCATCGGAAATGCCGGCAAGGGCAAGGCGTCTGCGCAAAGTGAGATTGCCGACGGTGAGGAATTGGATCCCAAGTACGATTCCTTCTTCTCCGGTGAGAAGGCATCCTTCTCTCAGGTGGGCGGAAGCGATCTGTTCTGGGGCTTCAAGCACAACTGGCGCAAATATTTCAGCTTCATGCACGACTGGCACAGCGGTGTGGTCAACGACTATACTCTGTACGGCGTGGCCGCCATTGCGGTGGCTCTCGTGCTGTGCGTGATTTTTCTGTAAAGGGGGCGGCTAAGTATGATGAATGTTCTGACTGTCGCCTTCCATGTACTGGTGTTCCCCGGACTGCTGTTCTGCGTTGTTCTGGGTGTGCTGCTCAGCGGTATCAGCCGCAAGCTGGTTGCCCGCATGCAGAACCGCGTGGGCCCGCCGGTGCTGCAGCCCTGGTATGACTTCCTCAAGTGCTGTGGAAAAGAGACCATTATTCCCCGTCATGCCAAGCGCCAGATCTTTCTTTCTGCGCCCGTGGTGGGGTTTGCCGCGCTGATTTCTGCCGCGCTGTTTATCCCTGTTATGAACTACACCGCCTTTTCCACCGGCGCCGATCTGGTGGTGATCCTCTACCTGCTGACCCTCGCCAGCGTAGCCATGATGGTGGGAGCCGCCGCATCGGGATCCCCCTTTGCCGGGGTGGGCCTCAGCCGCGAGATGGTGGCCATGATCTCCTATGAGCTGCCCTTCGTACTGGTCATGCTGGCTGTCGGCCGTGTGGTCGGAGGAGAAAGTCTGTTCGGCTGCACCTTCTCTCTGACTGCTATTATGAACTGGCAGGCCGCCAACGGTCCCCTCCTGTTCAAATGGAGCATGATTCCCGCCGCGCTGGCCATGCTGTTTGTCATTCCCTGCGAGATCGGTATGCACCCCTTTGACGTGGCCGAGGCCGAAACCGAGATCTGCGAAGGCACCCTGGCCGAATACAGCGGTCCTCCGCTGGGTCTGTTCCGCTTGAGCACCTGCGTCAAGGTGTACCTGATGACCGCGCTGTTCTGCTCCCTGTTCCTGGGCGGACTGTCCACCGGCATTATGGTGCTGGACATTGTGATCGTTGCCCTGCTCTGTCTGGTGGTTACCTTTATCACCATTACCGTTCCCCACGCGGTCTGCGCCCGCTTTAAGGTGGAGCAGGTGTTCAAGTTCTACTGGACTGTGGTGGCCGCACTGGCTGCCGTCAGTCTGATTCTGGTCTGGTTGGGCCTGTAAGGAGGAAACTCGGATGTTTCAGAAAATGATCGATAAGAGCATGGAAAAAAGTCCGTGGATCTTCCATATCAACGCCGGCTCCTGCAACGGCTGCGACATCGAGCTGGTCAGCGTGCTGACGCCCCGCTACGATGCCGAGCGGCTGGGATTCCGTCTGACCGGAACCCCCCGTCAGGCCGACATCGTGGTGGTGTCCGGACCCATTACCCTGCAGACCCGGGACCGTCTGGTGCGCACCCTCGCTCAGGTGCCTGAACCCCACGTGGTGGTCAGTCTGGGCTCCTGCCCCCGTTCCGGCAACGTGTTCAAAGGAAGCTATGCCATTGACGGCCCGCTGGACAAGTGGACTCATGTGGATGTTTCGGTGGGCGGCTGCACCCCCAAGCCGGAGGCGATTGTGGCCGCGCTGGCAAAAGCCGCCGAAATTCTTGCTGAAAAGCGGAAGGAGATGCACAAATAATGCTGCCCTATCTGAAACAGGCATTCTGCAATCTGTTCCGCCGACCGGCAACCGAGTCCTTTCCCAAGGGCGAGCCGCCCAAGGCCGCCGAAGGGTACCGCGGACGCATCGTCTATAAACCCGAACTGTGTGTCAACTGCGGATTGTGCATGCGCGTGTGCGCGCCCCAGTGCATGACCCGCACCATCGAGGCGCTGGAGAACGGCGATCAGCGGATCACCCTGTCCTTTGACCAGTCCAGCTGCACCTTCTGTTCTCTGTGCGCCGATTTCTGCTCCCGCAATGCCATCGAGCTGACCGACGACTATATGCTGGTAGGAACCCAGCCCGGTGACTTCATTGTTTCCGGTACCTTTGTCAAGAAGGCACCGCCGCCCAAGATGACCCCCGAGCAGATCGCCGAATTCAAGGCCAAGGCAGAGGCCGCCAAGGCGGCCAAAGCGGCTGCTGCCGCCGCTGCGGAGCATGAGTGACCGCCGTATCCGCGCAGAAATTCGCGGCATTGTGCAGGGCGTGGGCTTTCGCCCCTTTCTGCACCGGCTGACCGAGCGGTTTAAGCTGTCCGGCTGGGCCCGCAATACGGGCAGTGGAGTGGAACTGGAATTGGAGGGTCGCAGCGAAGATCTGGAGGCCTTTCTGCAAGCACTGCAGTCGGAAGCGCCCCCTCTGGCACGGATCCGTGACGTCAAATGGACGCTGCTGAGCGCCTGTCTGGGGGAAACTTCCTTTCGGATTATCCCCAGCACCCATCCCTCGCAGCGGGAAGTTCTGGTCAGTCCCGATGTGGGAATCTGTCCGGATTGCCTGCGGGAACTGCACGACCCCAAGGACCGCCGCTACCGCTATCCCTTCCTGAACTGCACCAACTGCGGCCCCCGGTTTACCATCATCCGTGATGTACCCTATGACCGGGAGCGCACTTCCATGGCGGCTTTCCCCATGTGCTCCGACTGTCGGGAAGAATACCATGATATTACCAACCGTCGCTACCACGCTCAGCCCGATTGCTGCGCCCGCTGCGGTCCTGTCCTGATGTGGCGCGGCCAAGCGGGTGAGGAGATTGGCGCTGATGCGCTGGAACTGACAAAGCAGGCTCTGCGGCGGGGAGAAATCGTGGCCGTCAAGGGCCTTGGCGCCTTCCATCTGGCCTGCATCCCCACGCCTGAGGCGGTATCCCTTCTGCGCCGGCGCAAGCATCGGGACGAAAAGCCTTTTGCGGTGATGTGCGCCAATTTAGAGGCCGCCCGCAGTGTGTGCCATGTCTCGGAGGAAGAAGCCGCTTTGCTGACAAGCCATCGGCGGCCCATTGTCCTGCTGAAGAAAAAGCCCTCCGCACCGGAGGGCATCAGCGACAACCGCGAACTGGGACTGATGCTCCCATACACCCCCTTGCACGAACTTCTCATGGAGGAGTTTCCGCTGCTGGTCATGACCAGCGCCAATCTGTCCGACCTGCCCGCCATCATTGACAATGAGGAGGCCCTTTCCACCCTGCGTGGGGTGGCGGATGGGTTTCTGCTTCACAACCGCGACATTGTCACCCGCTGTGACGACTCGCTGACCCGGGTGTTTCGCGCCGTGGAATACCCCCTGCGCCGCAGCCGCGGCTATGCCCCGGAACCCATTTCTCTCGGTGAGAAAATGCCGGCCATTCTGGCCTGCGGAGCCGAGCAGAAGGCGTCCTTCTGCCTTTCCCGCGGCAGCGATGCATTTCTCAGTCAGCATATCGGCGACCTGAAAAACGCCGAGACGCTGGAGCATTACAAAACACAAATTGACCACTTTGAGCGCCTGTTTGGTATCGCGCCCGCGACCGTTGTCTGCGACGCTCATCCGGATTACCTGTCTTCTGCTTACGCGCAGCTGCGTGCCAAGGAGCAGAACCTGCCCCTGGTTCTTGCCCAGCACCACCACAGCCACATGGTTTCCTGTATGGCGGACAACGGTCTGACCGATTCCTGCATCGGTCTGATCTGGGACGGCACGGGCTACGGTGATGACGGAACCGTCTGGGGCGGTGAATGTTTGATCGGAGATGCATCGGGATATACCCGGGTTGCGTCTTTGCGGCCTGTCGCGCTGCCCGGCGGTGACTTGTGCACCCACGAAATTGACCGCACCGCCCACGCGCTTTTGTGGGACTGCGGGCTTGTAAGTCAATCGCGTTGTAAGAATGCTGATTTTATCACCCGGCAGTTGGATGCCGGTCTGAATTGTCCTCGCTCTTCCGGCATGGGGCGGCTCTTTGACGGCGTGTACGCTCTGCTCAGCGCCCGCGGCCGGGTCACCTACGAAGGGCAGGGGGCTATCCTGCTGGAAGCTATGGCCCGGGAAACCGATAAAACCCTTCCGGTCGAATTCTACGAAGAAAACGGTCTTGTGCGCTTTGACACCCGCCCCATGGTCGCCGCCCTTGTGGAGCAAATCAACGGGGGAGGGGACCGCGCCGAACTGGCCGGAGCATTTATGAACACCCTTGTAGCCGTCGGTGTGGAGCAATGCCGTGCCGCGAATCGACAGACCGGTTTGCGCCGGGTGGTGCTCTCGGGTGGAGTGTTTCAGAATATGTACTTGCTGCCCCGGCTGCTGGACGCATTGACCGGCGCCGGATTCCAGCCATACCATCACTCCAGAGTGTCCACCAACGACGAGGGCATCGCTCTGGGACAGCTGATGATCGCCCATGCACGAAGAAAGGATGTGAATTGATATGTGCCTTGCCATTCCTCTGCGGCTGGTTGAAATCAACGGAAGCGAAGCGGTCGCCGAAGCAAACGGCATGCGCCGTACCGTTCGCATCGACTTTATCCGCCAGCCCAAGGTGGGTGACTATGTCATCGCCCATGCCGGATTTGCCATTGAACGCATGAGCCGGGAACAGGCCGAGGAAAATCTTCGCGCCATTCAGGAGGTCGCCGATGCTCTTTGAAGGTGAGTTCCGCCGCCCGGAGCATGCCAAGCGCCTTGTGGAGCAGATCCGGTCGGTTGCCGCGCAGCTGCCCCACGTGCGCATTATGGAGGTTTGCGGTACCCATACCATGGCCATTGCCAGGAGCGGTCTGCGGCAGATTTTGCCGGAAAACATCGAATTGATTTCCGGACCGGGTTGTCCGGTTTGCGTCACGCCCGCCACGGAAATCGATCAGTTTCTGCACTTATCCTCCCTTCCGGGGGTTACACTGGTCACCTATGGCGATCTGATGCGGGTGCCCGGCTCGGTCCGCGGCGACAACCTGCATCGGCGCAAGGCGCTGGGCGCCGATGTCCGTGTGGTGTATTCCCCTATGGACGCGCTGGCCATTGCGGCGGCTGAGCCCGATCGGCAGGTTGTCTTTCTCGGAGTTGGATTTGAAACCACCGCGCCGGGAACCGCGTTGACCGTGCTGGAGGCAAAAAAACAGGACCGAACCAATTTTTCGGTTCTGTCCATGCTCAAACGCACCACACCTGCACTGCATGCCCTTGTGGCGCAGGAGGATGTGAAGATCGATGGCTTTTTGTGCCCCGGCCATGTGGCCACCGTTCTGGGTGCCGATGCCTTCCGGTTTCTTGCGGAAGAGTACGGACTGCCCGGTGTGGTTGCCGGCTTTGAAAACGGCGACCTGCTGGCCGCCATTGCTATGCTTTTGCGTCAGATCAAAGCATCTTCACCTACGATAGAGAATGAATATACCCGTGCTGTGTCGGCTCAGGGCAACCGAGCAGCCCAGACAATCATGGAGCAGGTGCTGGAGCATTCCGATGCCCTGTGGCGAGGGCTTGGCTCCATCCCGGACAGCGGTTTGTGCCTGCGGGAAGAATACGCCGACTATGATGCGGCAAAAAAGTTTACACTTTGTCCGGTGGGGGAGGAATCCGTTTCCGCCTGTCGCTGCGGTGATGTGATCTGCGGCCGCATCCACCCCCGTCAGTGCCCGTTGTTTGGCGCGGCTTGTACCCCCGAAGATCCGGTGGGCCCGTGTATGGTGTCCGGCGAGGGCGCCTGCGCCGCGGCCTACCACTATGGGAGGTCCCTATGAATCAAGAGATTGTTACACTGGACTACGGCAGCGGCGGTTGGCGCACAGCCCAGCTGATTGAAGAACTGCTGCTCCCGGCCTTTCGGAACGATGCCCTCGCCCAGCTGGGAGACGGTGCCACGCTGGACTTGTCCGGTCCGCTGGTGTTCTCCACCGACAGCTTTGTGGTGGATCCGATTTTCTTTCCCGGAGGCGATATCGGAACACTTTCGGTGTGCGGCACGGTCAACGATTTGGCCATGTGCGGCGGCATTCCCCAATATCTGAGTCTGTCCTTTATCATCGAAGAAGGATTTCCTTTTGCGGATTTGCGCCGCATCATTCAATCCATTGCGCAAACCGCCCGTGACTGCGGCGTTTCCATTGTCACCGGTGACACCAAGGTGGTGGAGCGGGGACATGGACACGGTATTTATATCAACACCTCGGGCGTCGGACAGCTTGCCCATCCCGGACTTTCTCCCACGAATATCCGGGCGGGGGACAAGGTGATCCTCAGCGGCAGCATGGGAGACCACGGCACCGCGGTTATGCTGGCACGCAGCGGATTGCTGGAGGGAACCGAGATGGTCTCCGACTGTATGCCTCTGCACCGTTTGGCGGCGGCTGCGCTGGGGTGCGGCGGTGTACGCGTCCTGCGGGATCCCACCCGGGGCGGTGTGGCTACCACCCTCAACGAATTTGTCAACGGGGGAAACCGTTCCATTGAACTGGACGAGGACTCCCTTCCGGTTCGTGATTGTGTTCGCTCGGCCTGTGATATGCTGGGATTGGACCCTCTTTATATCGCAAACGAAGGAAAACTGCTTGCTGTTGTCGCGCCGGACAAGGCGCAGGATGTGCTGAATGCTCTGCGCAAGTGTCCCGGCGGAGAGCAGGCGACCATCATTGGAACCGTGACCGATACTCACCCCGGTCATGTGGTTTTGAAAACTCTTTTGGGGGGATCTCGCATCCTGTCCAAACTTTCGGGCGCGCAATTGCCCAGAATTTGCTAAGGCGGTGTTGGTATGCAAAAAAACGAGAAAATTATGATTACCAAAGATCAGGTGCTGGAAACGGCGGCTCGTATGCGCAGTGAGGGCCGTCTGCTGGTTATGATCCACGGTTATCTGGAACAGGACGGTACCCCGGTCGTTACCTACGATTATGATGACGGAGCCAATCTGTTCAGCTATGAGGTGCGCGGCGAATCGGTGCTGCCGTCCATTGCCGGTATTTACGATCAGGCGGCCGCATGGCCCGAGCGCGAGATCAACGAACTGCTGCCCATCTCCTTTGAAGGACTGAACTGCGAGCAGCGTTTGTTCCTTCCCGACAACCTGCTGGACGGCAAGGGACAGATTCTTGTTACTGCGCTGAACGAACTGCGGGAGAAAAACGGCCTGTAATGGTTGACGAAGGCAATTTCATGCAGTAATGTTGTTATGAAAAGAATAAACAATTGGAGGGTTTACTATGTATCTGAAGGAAATTCGCGACATTCTGAACGCTGAGGTGCTCTGCGGCGAGGACAAGCTGGATATCGAGGCGCTGTCTGCCTGCGGCAGTGACTTCATGAGTGATGTTCTGGCATATGTGAAGAATCAGGCCGTTCTGCTGACCGGTCTGGTCAACCCTCAGGTGATCCGCACCGCCGACATGATGGAGATGAAGTGCATTATCTTTGTGCGCGGAAAGCGCCCCGACGCCGCCATGCTGGCTCTGGCTGAGGCACGCGACATTGTGGTCATGACCACCGAGCTGCCCATGTATCCCTCCTGCGGCAAACTGTATATGAATGGTCTGCAGGGGAACTATCAGTAAGAAGGATGTGTTTGAATGAACTATTCGTTTGATCTGCACATACATAGCTGCCTTTCTCCCTACGGCGCAGACGAAATGACCCCCGGCAACATTATTGACATGTGTGCGCTGACCGGGTATGACATTGTGGCCCTGACCGACTACAACTCCTGCGGCAACTCTGCTGCATTTCAGGCTGCCGCCGAGGAAAAGGGCCTGCTGGCCGTTCCCGGCATGGAGCTTTGCCTGCGTGAGGATGCCCACGTGATCTGTCTGTTCCCCTCGCTGGAGCAGGCCTTTGCCTTCGAAAAGGTGGTTCGCGCCAAACTGCCCGATCTGGAAAACGATCCCGACGTGTTTGGCTCTCAGTTGCTTGTGGATGCAAACGGTCAGGTGGTGGGCAGCGATTCTGCCTTCCTGGTGGGTTCCTGTGATATCGGCGCCTATGAGATCGTTCCTCTGGTGGAGCAGTACGGCGGCGTGGTGTTTCCCGCCCATCTGGATGCCGACTCCTTCTCGGTCTTGTCCAATCTGGGCCTTTGGGACCCTGACATGGGTTTCCCTCTGGTGGAGGTTTCCTCTGCCTGCCCCGAAAATTTCTTTGATACCGTTCCCGGTCTGAGCGGAGTACGCCACATCACGGGATGCAATGCGCATACCCTTTATCAGATTCCGCCCCATCATCAGATGGCAGACCTGCCGGAAAAGACGGCTCAGGCCGTCATCGACTGGCTCAAGGGTTGATAAACAAAAGGATTTAGAAAAAACAGCACGATGCGAGTTTGCATCGTGCTGTTGCTTCTTTATTTAAATAATAAAGTCATAACTGTCGCCCGAATTGATGTATTCCACCGGCACGGCATGGTCGATCAGTTCGGGGATGTTCCGTGCCAGATGCTTCATGCCCAGTTCCTCGAAGTTGAAGTGGCCGATGTTGTATATCACTTTCTTTCTGCCCAGCTGGCAGCAGTCCCGCACATAGGCGCACAGGTCCCAGTCCACGATCTCCAGGGGGATGATGGCCTCGGCGCCTTCCTGCTCGAGACGCAGGATTTTCTGCAGATCTTTTTCGTTGCCGAACAGATGCTCGCAGATGAACACGGTGGATATCTCGGCGGTTTTGTCGCCGATCACGCGGATGCCGTTCAATCCGAGCGTTTCTTTCAACATCCGGCCTAAGGTTTCGCCATCGGTGGGAGGGATGCGGAATACCAGCGGCTTCAGTTCGGTGTTGACCACGCAGCGCTCCCAGCCCAGTTCCCGGGCAATGCCGCAGAAGATGCCGTCCGGGAGGGATCTTCCGTATTCCATGGGAGGTCCGCCGTGGATGTAATCGTGGTCACGCCACACGACGATGTTTCCCTGATCCAGCAGGTTTTTCTTTTCTTCGAGCGCCCAGTTTCCTTCTGCCCAGTCGGTGGTGTCCTCATGGTTCCAAAACAGAGGCTCGTGTACCACGAGCAGATTTGCGTTGCGCTCCAGCGCCTGGCGGATAACCTCTACCGTTGCGCAGCAGGTGACTACAATTCCGGTGCATTCCTGCTCCGGGTCGCCGTACTTGATTCCATCGCAGGAACTTTCCTCCTGCTCTCCGTGGCTGAGCTTGATACGCTCAATGATTTCTGTGATTTTCACTTGATGCACCTCTATTCTTCCGGGAATAAGTCAATTTCGGTATCTTCGGCAAGATACCAGCCCATGGAGACCTGCTGTACCAATCGGAGCAGTTCGACGCCCAGCGCGCTCAGGTGCCGCGGGCGGAACACCACATCCACGTAACTGATAATCGGGGGGTGGATGGGAACGACTGCCAAGGGTTGTTGGCTGCGTTTGGCTCCGGCCGGAGGAGCCAGATACAGGGTGATGCCCTCGCCCCGTCGTGCCATATCGTAGGCGACGTAGGAACTGTGGTATGTGATATTGGGGACGATGCCCTGCTCGGCGCATTTTTGTGCGTACACCTGAGAAATGGCGGAGGTTCTGGAGCGCAGCAAAATGTGCTCGTGCTTCAGATCTTCAATGGTTACATAGGGAGTTTCCGCCAGAGGGTGATCCAAAGGGAAAAACGCTACCATGGAGTCGGAGCAGAAGGGCATATAAATCAGTTCCGGATTTCGCTTCAGATCCGGCTGGGTACGAACAAAAGCCATATCGATCTGTCCGTCCGCCACCATCTGGCAAAGGCTGGCATTGTCGGCCTCGCGGAGCTGCACCTCCTGCGGATGCCGCAGGGCAAAGGTTTCCATCAACTGGCCGGAGCGCTCGCGGAACTGGATGGAGGACAGACCCACCACCAGTTTGGGGGAGATGTCCTGTGTTTCCCGGGAAAAGTCCAGCAGGTAATCGTCCTGCAGTTTGCTCAATTCCTTTGCGTAGGGCAGCAGAATCTTTCCGTAGGGGCTCAGCTCGGTTTTCCTGGAGCGCATGAACAGGGGGACACCCAGCTCCTGCTCGAGGGACTTGATATGCTTGGACAGAACCGAGGGGGAAATACCCAGTTCCTTGGCACACTGCTGCATTTCTTTGGACTGAGCGGCGGCAGCAAACTCTCTCAGATAATCAAATTTCATACCAACCCCTCCTTAACCGCGATCCGACACAAAGTGACTGATGATCTGTTTTCCGGTTTCGGACAGTCGATTGGCGCGGTAGATAATGGTGGTATATGCCCGCACAGGAGGAGAGACCGGGATAATTTTGGTGTGCTCGTTCATATGGCGTAAAGCCGGGGTGTGCCACTCCAGACCTACGCAATCGTCCCGATTTCCAATCCATGTGAACAAAGCGGGGCCCACAAGTCCGTTTCGGGCGATTTTGGGTTCAAATCCGGCGTGACGGCAGGCATCCAGAAAGATGACGGCAGGCGTTTTGTCCTCCACTCCGATGACAAACTTTTCGGTTTCCAGCTGCGAAAGCCGGATGGAAGAATTGTTTGCCAAAGGATGGTTTTCGTTCAGAACAACATCCAGTGTGTCCGAAGAAATGTACAGTTTTTCCAGTCCCTCGATGGGGCAGAAGGGGTTTTCCTGAATGAAGGCCAGATCGCAGCTGCCGTTCTGGACGGCCCGGATCAGATTTTCCGCATCGTCCTCCATCATCTTGATGGGGACCTTGGGGTGGACCGTCATAAACTGGGTCAGTTTATCGGTAAAGGCATAAAAGGTGACCAGCGCGTTGTAACCCACCGTCAACGACTCGGACATGCTGCGCTTGGCGCACTCCAGTTCGGCCATATAGTCGTCCTGCAGTTTGATTGCCCGGCGGGCGTAGCCCAAAAAGCGGCTGCCCTCCTGGGTCAGTTCAATTTTTTTGGTGGAGCGGGTGAACAGAGCAAAGCCCAGTTCCTTTTCCATGGCCATGATGTGTCGGGACAGCGTTGCCTGAGTGGAATAGAGCATATCGGCGGCCACCAGATAGCTTCTCTCCTCGGCGAGAATGACAAATTCCCTCATTTGTTCGATGGTCATACGCGCCCTCCTTGCTGTAAATTTCCATTTCTGTATAAAAGATATCAGAAAATGAATTGCGTTGTCAATTGCCCGTTTTGTATGATAAAGGAGAAGCAAAGGGTCTGTTTTGTTCCCAGCGTTTCTCCAAGCATTCTCAGTTCATCAACAAAACATGAGAAAGGAAGAGTAAAATGAAAAAGCTGCTCGCCGCCGTTCTGGCTCTGACCATGATTCTGTCTCTGGTCGCCTGCGGCAAAAAAGGCGGTCCCGAAAAGGGACTGAACGAGGACGGAAGAATGTCCAGCATCACCACCTCCGTCAGCGTTGAAATCCAGAACCTGCTCCCCACCAACGGCAACGGCAACCCCAAGGCCGCATTCTACTGGAACATCTATGAGTCCCTGTTCCTCCTGAACGAGAACAAGGAATTCGTCCCCTGTCTGGCCAAGTCCTGGGAGGCCATCGACGGCACCCACTGGCACATCAAGCTGTTCGAGAAGATTTACGACTCCAAGGGCAACCATATCACCGCCGAGGACGTCAAGTTCTCCGTGGAGTGGCTTGTGAATGGCGGCGAATCTCTGAACTACGACATTTTTGACAGTGTCAATGTC
>RHMF01000233.1_pt1 | contig 32030 bp, 58 predicted proteins | sample 5365151 | NCBI WGS metagenome assembly RHMF01 (sample SAMN10266501, study PRJNA497801) | feces metagenome | isolation source: feces | host: Bos taurus | place: China: Prairie of Fairy Mountain | collected 2017-08-14 | reverse complement strand
AGTTTCTCCCACTTGCTCTTGAATATCTTTCTTCATATCATCTAGTGCTTCTGTATATCCTAAAACGGAGAACTTACCAATTAAAGCAAACTCTTTACTAGGAGATTTTATGCCTAGAATTCCTTTTAACCCTTTTAAGATAGATTTTCCTAAATCTTTTACTTTATTAACAACCCAGTCTTTTAAGTTTTTCATACCATTCCATAGTCCTTTAATCATTTGTCCGCCAACGTCTAACAATGCTTTAGGGTTAAATGATTTTACTATTGATACCACTATTTTAGGTATTGCCTCTAATATTTTAGGCACCGAATTTAAAATGCCTTCTAATAAACCACCTAGCAACTGCCAACCTGCTTGTATGAACTCTGGTATCATTTCAATTAACATTGGTATAGTTTGCATTATTGCGTCTATAACATTGGCAATAATGTTGGTAGCATTTCTGCTATCATAATGATTAAATCTGGTAATATTCCAATAATGCCAATTGTTAATTGTATAACTCCTGTAATTAAACCAGGTAATAGGGCTTGTATTAAATCTGGTATCATTGGCAATAAACCATTTATAAGTCCTACTATTCCTTCAACCAATTGTGGTAGCATTTTAATCATTGCATTAGATATATTTTGCCCTGCAGTTATAAAGGTAGAAATTACTTCTTCAATACCGCCCTGTCCTGCAATGAAGTTTTGAAAAGCAGACTTTGCACTATTCATACTTCCTGTTATTGTTGAACTTGCTTCTTTTGCAGTAGTTCCTGTGACACCCATTTCTTGTTGAATTGTGTGTATTGCTTCGTATACGTCACCTAGATTTGAAATATCATACTTAACACCGCTTATGGCACTAGCGTCCGCCAATAGCCTTTCCATTTCGGTTCTTGTACCGCCATAACCTAGTTTTAAGTTATCTAACATTGTATAGTTTTGTTTTGCAAAGCCTTGGTATGCGTTTTGTATGCTTTCCATTGACGTTCCAAACTTATTTGCATTGTCCGCCATATCTATTAAAGCCATATCGGCAATTTCTCCTGCTTTTTTTGTATCTCCTGCCGTGCTTTGTAATAAAGAAGCACTAAAAGAAGTCACTTGTTCCATATATTGATTTGCACTAATTCCTGCAGTCTTATATGCGTCTTTTGCATTTTGCAATACAGTATCGGCATTTTCTTTAAATAATGTTTCAACACCACCAATAGACTGTTCTACGTCTGCAAACGCACTTACACTTTCACCTAAAAATTTTGTTAATATATTCCAAGAAGCATTTAAACCCTGGACGATTAACTGGCTTTCTACTAAAGACTTTGTTAAACCCTGGATACTATTTCCTGCATTTTTAGTTTTGTTGTCTAAATCTTTTGTGTCGGCAGTAAATCTTGTTAATACCGTTGCTCCGTTCATTATTTCACTCTCCTTTCTTATATTAAAAAAGATGAGGTTTAACCACCCCACCCTTAAGGTTTAGTTTTTATGAAGAAGCAACTAGAGTTCCTTTACCAATTATGTTAATTGTAATTCCAAATTCTCCCTCATCTTCTGCCGAACCACCTAGGTCACTTAAAGAGAAACTAACAGGAACTTGATAAGTACTATATTCTAGTACTCCATTATTGATACCTGTCAATAAATCAAACTGCATTTTTTGATTATTAAATTGTGCTATTTCACCACTAGAAATAAGTGTATGAATATCACCTAATAAATCTACAATAGCAGTATTATTCATATCTATTTTAACAGTTCCTTCTATGCTTAATGCAACACCAGTTTTAATTGCTCTTTGAATTGCGTCACAGAATACATAGAATGTCTTTTCTTCAAAGTCGGTATTGAAAGTTAATTCACTTGCAGTACACATAGTAGTAAATGTTGGGTTCTGTGAAGTTCCTGTATTTACTGCTAAACCTTTTATAAACTGTCTATTACTAATAAAATATTCCATTCTAATTCCTTTCTTATGCCACTCTATTGACTATACATTTTAAGGTCATTGTATAACCCACTCTTCTTATATCCATATATTGTATGGCTCTAGGGTTAGTCATTTGCATAAATATTATTTGCCATTTTTCAGTTTCAGGCTTTGTTTTGTTTTTGGGAATAAAATCTAATGTTATTGATTTTCCTATTAAATTCCCTAGCATAACAGAAGTTTCTTTTTCATTCTTAATATTATCTCCATAAGTATTTATGGTGTAATAATTAAATAAAGGAACTTCCTCATCATAAAATACAACTTTTTGACCGCTTTCCTCTTGACAAACTATAACTTTTGTGTCGTTATCGTTCGTGGAGAACTCGGCTTTTACTTTGTATCCATCTATTATACTATCTAGGTAAGTTATCAATACTAGATTCTTATTCTTAACGTCTGCTTCTGTCATTTTACACTCCTTATAGCATTATCTATTGCATTCTGCGTTATAATCTCTCTTTTGTTGTTATACATAGTGACATACCATTGAGAATAGGTATCTGGGTTAGTCCAGTTGGTAGTTTCCTGCGGATATTGCCATACAATTTCCGCATAGTCCGCTCCTTCTGCCCCTAGATAAAAGGTATATTCACTTTCTTGCCTAACACCTTCTGCCATAGCACTTCTTTGCAGTTCTCCTGTTAAATAAGGGAACCTATTTTCTCCTAGTGTATAGTCTAAAGTGTTTCTAGCAACTCCCATAACAACTAATTGAGTATAACGGTTAATTTTGTCAACAGGTAAATCATCTATAACTTCAACTTCAACTTCAACATTCATTTTACTGCAACTGTAAAATTGACAATTTTATTCCATATCCAATTATCTTTTACTTTGATAATTGAGAATGTCCTATCTCCAATAATAAGTTGGTCTCCCTCACGAACGTCAACGCACCTTTTAAGTATAAAGAAGCCTTCTGCTTCTGGAACGGTATACATTCCAAACCTATCTGTCATATCGGTATTGTAAGGGCAGACCACTATATTTTCTTCTATCTTATCTTGGTCGTCATAATAGGAACTTTCATTCCTGTTATTTTTAACCAAGATAGCAGGGAAGCCGTTAGTTATAAACATAACTAGCACCCAAAGGGCAAATTTAAGCCCATATTGTAATTGATAGGAACACCACGATATAGATAACCTGCATTGGCTAACATTCTCAACGCAAGAGTGCTATAGTCACTATGAAACTCACTCTTCATATCTCCTGCGTCTACTCTGCCTTTATAATCAATAAGTGGTATATCATATTCATACATAAACCTTAATTGTTCCATAGAAGCATTTTTCACTGCCATTGGAACCGTTTGTGTGTTCCAAGTAGGGTCTCTAAATCTTAACCCTATCTGTGAATATATCATTTGACATACTGCTTCTATTTTCCAATAGTCTGTCTCTGGCATAGTTATATTATATTTTTCTTCAAATTCGTCTGCGTCAAAGAAAGTCATTTTAAGACCCCCTTTCTATTATGCAGATACTTCGTCTACTAACTTAATAATTGCGTTTGGTTCAACTACTTTTGCACCGAACATAATATTTCCTTCCATTACATAGTATCCTGGGAAGCCTGGATAATTTCCGTTGTATTCTACGAAACTATCAAAGAAACTATCTCCTACTACTGCAATTGGGTTGAAGAAATATCCTTTAACGTCTGTTAACATACTATCATTGATTTGAAAAATGTCTACTCCGTATGCTCTAGCAATAACACCACGGTCAACACCTTCAACACCAGTCATAGTTTCAAATTTAAGAATAGAAGTTAATGCAGATACTAGATTTCCGTATTCTATTGCTCCTAAACCTAATCTATAATCATCATAAACATTTTTGTTGAATAGAGTTGCTTTTAGGCTATTAAGTAAAGTGACATAATCTGCTTGAGTAGATGGGTTCCATTCTGCTTCTTGAGATACACCACTTGCTAATACACCAAAGCCATAAGTATCTATTTGTTTTGCTACGGCTTGGTCTTTCTTATCCATTGCGTCCTCTAATGTGTTTGTGAAGTTAGTTCCTGCAACTAATACTGGAATTCTTATTGAATAGTCCATAGGTAATTCTGTTAAATCTACCTTTACAGAACTATATCCTAACATTCCTGGAGTGACTGCGTTTGTAATTTCTTTTGTTTCACGAACATTTACAGTTGCTTCACCACTCTTTAAAATTTCTATCATTGGAGTTCCTGCATTTCTTAATTCTCCAATGTATCTTTCGTTCAAGAATTTATAGAAAGTTGAACGATAAATCAAAGAATAATAAATTCTCTTTGAAACACTTTGTAAGTCTAAACTGTATACACTTGTTTGAGTGTAATTCATTTTAATTTCATCTCCTTATTTTTTCATTAAATCACGGACACTCGTGTTTCTTGTTATTTTGATTTCGTGTGTCTGTTTGTTTTGTGTATTAAAATTAGTGTCGTTAGGAACTTCTACCTTTGCTTCTGCTTGAGGGAAGTAAGTTGCACCGAACTTTTCTTTAATTAGCCCAATGGCTTTGCTATCATCTGCTTCGTCTTTGAATAGCGTATTTCTTAATTGTGCTACTTCTTCAAACTTGTCTTGCTTGAAGCCCTGGTTAGTCATTTCTACTTGTAATTTTAACCCACCAATAACATTATTCTGTTCTACATTTTTTGCTTGTAAGTCGTTATAAGTCTTTTCTAAAGCGTTATACTTTGTTTCCAATTCGGCATATTTTGAAGTGCTTTCCTTAATGCTTTCATCTCTAGCCTTATCAACTTCTTCACTCAAAACATATCCCTTCCTAATGTCTTTTTCCATTCTATCAATGTTAAAATCATCATTTGATAGTTGGAGTTCTTTGTTTGTTAGATATTTTGTAATATCCATTGAATTTTTCCACCTTCCTATGTGTCTAGAATTATAGAAAGAAGTGCATAGTGCTTTTAATTAGCACCATAGAATAGATATAATTTCGTTTCCATTCCTTATATAGAACTTTTTATCGTACGTTCAAGTTCTTTCACATAAGGTTCTACCAGTTAATCACGTCCTCATTAACATTCTCTCTATATCTACTCTATGCTACCAATTAAGGTAGCACCTTTGAAATATGTTAGGGGGTAAAGTACTTTATCTCAAGTACTGCAGAGTAGACAAGAGGCAGTTTGTCTACTCTGCACTACCTAAAAGGTAGTACTACAATTGTTATTGATTATCTATTTATTGCGGTGACTTGTTTTTGCAATGAAGCAGTTGGTAAATCTTGTTTCAAATCTCTTATTGTTGAATTTATTGCATTTCTTTTTTGATTAAGTTTATCGTATGCTTCTTCATTGCCTAAACTTTTTTGTATCTTCATATCTGTTATTATTTTTGATTTCTTTAATGTTAATGAATTAACTTGTTGTCTTACCTTATACATATCTTCTATTTCGTTGCTTGTGTATTTTGCTTCTCTAATTTGTGAAGTATCCCAATATATTTCCAGAGTGCATTTACAGTTAGGGTGAAGTAGGTCACCTTCCTGCTCCACGGCTTCTACTCCTATAATGCCTTCTACTTGCCTTTTAGTAAGTATTTTATTCTGGTATTGAAAGCAGTCTAGACAACTAAATGGGTGAAAGGGTATTATAAACAAATCAATACCCAACTTCTCACTATCACTCATTGTTTGATTCCAACCTGCTCTTGTTAAATTGGTGTTATGTATCATTGATAAGTAAGTAGATAATTGAGTATGTCTTACAACCTCTCCAGATTTGTTAAAATATGCAACAACCTGGTCTACTTCTTCATCATAGGTTTTTATCTTTTTCTGCAGGTAAGTATCTTTATCTAGACCCTGCATTGATTTTTTAGATTTGTCATAATTCTTGGCAACTTGATTTGCAAATTTCATCTCCATTTGATTAAATTGCTCTTCTGGAACTAACTTGAAATACTCATCATCTATTTCCCAATTTGTCGTTGCCTTAAATTTATTATCTAGCCTTCCTTTATTGATAGCCATTTTCAAGTTATTGTCATTTATCATTCCTTCTAACTTGGTTATTTGCTTATCCATAAATTTGTGGTCTATATTATTCCAAATTTTATATACTTCTTGTCTAAAATATTCGTTAGATTTGTTTTCATTTAAACATTTAAAGAATAATTCTTTTGTCTTATTTTGTTTATCTGTGTAATAAGCATTGACATTAAACACACTCTCTGCTATATATTCACTAGATTTCTTCATATCTTATTCCTATATCTTTTTCTTCTTCTTTGTAAGCCTTAACTAAATCTTCTTCGTTTGTTGGCTCATCAATTAGTTTGTTAAGTATAGGTGTTATGATTTTTGCTCTTACACTATAAGGAACACTAGCGGTTCTCTGCACTTTGCTTAATACGTCTAATTTCTTCATATCATCAAATCTTTCATTGCTTCCAAAGTCCCAAGATAATTCTACAGGTATTAAATTCTCTGTCATATCATCTTGGCTTTGTTGTAATTTGACAATATTTTCTAATAATCTATTTATTTGAGGCTCTAATTGTCTCTTTATAGCCTCTATTGTCATATCTGTTAAATTTGCATTAAGTTGAATACTTGCAGTATTTTGATATGCGTCCTTTTCGTATCCAAAAGTAGCAGGGCTTAAGTTTGCCATCTGTATAATTTGATAATCACAAAACTTAAAACTTTCTATATATTGTTGATATCTAATATCACCCTGCAAGAATTCAAACATTTGATGGTCTCTATCTCCAGGTAATAATACAAAATAATCTTGAATATTATTAACACTTAAACTTTGAACCTCATATATGTTTGAACTAGGTTTCCAATTACTAGCAATGTCTCCACTTTGGTAATGTTGCGTAGTCACTATTCTCGTCTTTGTCTTGTCAATTTCTTCTGCAAAGACATTAAATATATTCATTTCTTCATTGATAAATTTTTCACTATCTTTAAAGAAGTCTTGACCGATATCAATATTCACAATTGGTTGATATGGTAAATTATAAATTGGCTTATAATCATTTCCTGTTATTTGATTAAATTTCCACAATGGCATTTCTATCCATTCTTTGTCTTTGTGGCTTCTCTCATAAGCAGTTAATGTTATAACAGAAGTTCCATCATCTTCAAGTTCAATATGTCTTTTCAAACTATATAATGCTTCTTCTCCATCATAGTCTTGAATTATATCACAACTCATTATCTTATCATATTTTTGAACTAGGTTATGTATCTGGCATTTATTTAAACATTCTAGATAAACCTTTTTATCAAATTTATGAATATATATAAAACTCTCTTTGCTATAAACTGCTTCTTCTAAAGCCTTACTCAATGTTGGCATTAACCAGTTAATATCTAGTCCTTCGGTTTGCGTCACTAAATCACTACCGAACAATTGATTCCTTATGTATGTTGCTATCTTTTTTGCAGATGGGGCTACTACATATTTATATTCTTCACTAATGTTTGGAATTCCATTTGTCGTTCCTGGCATAGTGACTTGGGCTTTAATTCTTATGAATGGGGTTTGAAAGAAACCGCTTTCCCTAATCTTGCTTTCCATTAAAAGTCTACTCCTTTCTCAAAAATTACTCCCCAATAGGTCTTTTTTCTCTTTTCATCTGTCATTAACAACTTAACAGGTCGTATAACGGCATTTATTTTGCTTCTGTGGAACAATTCCCTATGCCCCCATATATTTACACTCATTGTCTTAATATCGTCCATATCGTCAATTTTTAGCCTTTTAATGAGAATTCCATTAAAATATAAATATAAAGTCCATCTTTTGTTGCTCCACAATGATTTTATCTTTTTAAACATAAAAAGACACACACCTTTCTAGGTCTGTGCCTTCGTTTGCGATATTATCCAAACCGCTTTGCACTTCAATTCTAATATGATTATATCACTAAATCTTTGGTTTGTCAATATCTTTTTCAATGATTATTTTGCCATCTTCTACTCTAATTGAAACTTCTGTATCCTCTAGTCCTGCTTCTTCTACTAATGCTTTCTTAACAGGAATGTTATAACTAAATACTTTCATTTCATTAGTTGTCTTGTTTAGAAATGTTTGCTTATGGAATTTTGCCATCTTATTTCACTTCCTTAATTTGATATTTATGTAATACCTTCCAATATCTTCTTGCACTTAAATTAACTCTAATAAAATCTTTCATATCTTCTTCTGCTTCAAAGTATCTATATTCTATTCTGTCTGCATATTTGTTTTGATATACTAATAAATAATTGCTCTTCATATTCTCTCCTACCCTTCTTTAGTCTAAATCTGTGAATATGCAGATACCTCTGCACCAGTCATAGATTTCTCTGTCGTTTTTTGTTTCTAATATATGCAATGTACTTATAAAGTCAATTGCATTTCCAAAAAACATTCTTTTGATTTCCTTTCCATCATATTTTATTTTGATAATGTATGGTGTTCTTGTGAATTCAATACTTAATTCTTTACTCATATTTTCTCCTTCTTTCCTATGCTCTGTATTTCTCATCTAGGAGTTGCAACCTAGCAATGCTTACATTATAGGGGAAGCATTATGCTTCTTCTATTTGTTGGTAGAAATATCTAAAACTAAAACCATTCTTACCAATAATTTTGTATCCTCTCCAACCATTTGCTTCAACATTAGTAATAATTGCTATATCTTTTAATATTTCTTTCTTGTGGTCTGTCATTAAACCCTGTCTTTCAATTTCTTTAACCATATCTTTTAATTTCATTTTTAATTCCTTCTTTCCCTTTCTTGACTATATCATATCATAATATTATTATATTGTCAAGTGTTTTTTATCATTTTTTTAATTTTTTTCTATCCTCTGTATTTATCCAGGCTTGGAACTGGCATTGGCTACATTATAGAAAAGATTCTATTTATCTTTTCTTTTTAATTCATAATCAACCAACATATTGATTTGATTATTCATTATTGAAATCATTTGTTCTAAATATTGTTGTTCTTCTTCACTAAATCTATAGCCTTTTTTAGAACTTGCTTCACACCAATTATTAAATGATTCTATCATATCATAAGCATATGGGCTAACTTCTGTTCCTTTTGGTTTCATTTTTTAGTCCTTCCCTTCCTTTCTTGATTACATTATACCATAATATTATAATAAAGTCAAGTACTTTTTTGAAATTTCTATAAAAAAAGAACTTATTTTGGCAAGTTCTCTTTAAAATTATAGTGTTTTTCGTATATCTCATATACTTCTATTTGCTTACAGGCTCTACAGGGAACGATGATTCTTAATGGTATCTGTTGGCTTATTCCCAGGTGTTCTAGGTTCTTTAAATAGTCCTCTATATTTACTTCACATAAAAATCTTTTACTTTTTTTACATTTTATAATCATATCTACTCCTATACCGTAGGGCTTCTGTTTGTCCTTCTAAATTCATCTAATATATATCTTAATGCGTCTATTTGATGGTCTTTATCTTTAACATAGCAATTAGTACCTTCTTTTTCACTCTTTAATTTGTCATATCTATAGCCTTCAAGTTCTAATATGCCTTCATCTTTGCCACTTTCTTCATACCTTCCATCTGGCAAGAAATATCTTATGCTCGGTCTATCTAATATAAATAAATAGTCTTTATAGAATAGGCTCTGCATATATTGTACTCCATTATCCACGCTTCCTGCTCCTTTAATAGCCAAATTATGTCTTATCCCATCTACAGTTAATCTGTTGTCAAAGTGACTTGCTTCACTATCTATTATAATTTCTGTTATTGGTATGTTAGGATATTTGTCCTTCATATATGCCAAGAATAGTCTTAATTGCATTGAATAGTATTCTGTGGTTGGTGTATCGTGTTCTATTGCAGGGTCGTGATAGTATATTTCTAATCTAACCAATACCCATTTTTTAGTTGCTTGATGGAAGCATAATGCAAGAGGCACGAATGTTGTTGGGTTCACACTACCATAGTCTATTCCTATTCCTATCTCTCTTATAATTAGTCCATCTAGGCTATTTATCTTATTTACTTGGCTAAATACTCTGCCTTCTGCTATTACCCACTTACAGAATACCTTTTGCTCCCTCAAACTTCCTGGGGGGAAGGAATTAACGGCTTGTCTTACTTTCTCTTCTGTATCTAATACTGGGTTATCATAAGGATAGAACACATACTTTACGCAGTCTCTATTATCTATGTATTTTATTTTGTATGGGTGGTTGTCGTTCCCTTCAACATTAAAACTATCTATTCTTTTATAGTATGGGTGTCCTGCATAACTCATCATACGACCTGGTATTTCATCAAAACTTTCTGTAAGTTGACTCTCACTATATATCCTGGCACTTTCATCTATCCATACAAAGATAAGTGGCTTGCCTAATATCTTGTTAAATGATAACTTATTATTAAAACCGAAAAAATAGAATTTTATGTTATATATGATGAGATACTTGTCTTGTTGACCGTACTTTAGTTCATACTCTCTCCCATTTTTGAAGTGATACTCATTTTTTAGTATCATTTCTATATTTTCAACAATATTGGACTTAACCGTATCCGTAGTCCACCCTATTACTGCTCCATTATATTCCCTGGGAACATATCCTTCTATCTTTCTCTGCTCTTTTTCATATTCCCACAATACTCTTGCATATTGTATCATTGCGTGGCATATATCGTATGTCTTACCGCTTTGAGTGCTTCCTAATACAGATATTTCTGGAACATTGGGGGCTATAATATCATTGAATAAACTAATCTGCTTTTTTGATAGTATCATTTTTCTTCAATTTCTTATCTATCTTTGCTATCTTCTTTGTTGTTTCTCCCTGGCATTCACAACCGTTAATATCTTTTAGTATTAACTCTTCTTTTTCTAGTTTTAACTTTTCTTCTTCACTAACAATTAAACCATTGCTATCTTTAACTAGATATTTGCCATTGTGTTCTATGAATTCCATATTATTCACACTCCTTAAAAAATTAGTTAAACTAAATTCGTTTCTTTCGTTTAGGTTCTCAAAGTTTATTTGCTTCATAGTATCTCCTTAAATACAATATTGGGATATTGATACATAAATATCTTTTTCTTTAGATTATAAACTTTGTCTTTTCTTGTTGCTTCACTTTTTACGTCCTCTGCAACATAACACTTCTTTGCTTCATCATAATAGAAGAAGTCGGCTATATAATATATTGCTCTTTGCTTCTTCCCATCATTGTCTGTAAAACTTTCTTGCAACTCAAACTTCTTTTGCAACTCTAATTCTTTTATCCTGCCATTTCTTTGATAGTTTTCTAAAACCATATACCAGTCTCTTTCCTTAATACTATCAAACTTATAGCCCTTATATATCATTTTCTTATTACGGTATTTATTCTCCTTCATTTTAGTTAAATAAGTATTACCATAACTTCTATTTCTCATTACTATCTTCATACATAACCTTCTCCAAATTGCTATTGTCTACTATCTCTATCTTAACATTCGGTGTTTCATTGGTTGATTCTATCTCTTCGTTTGCTTCCATTAACATTTTGTAATTGGTGGCATTGCCGTTTACTGCACCGAACCATAGACCTATCGTAGCCAACTGCGTTGGGTTCAAATTAGATATATCTATTCCTGCTTTATTAAATGTATCTGCTATAGTTCCATCTTTGATTTTAATGTCACTATCCACTAACCATTTTATAGCCTTCTTAAAGGTGGCTTTTTCTTGTCTTGCTTTTCCAGAGGCAATACCACCCATCTTCTGTTCTTCTAGTGTTAGTTTATATTCTCCTGGTTTTAAGTTATCTTCTCTGTTTGCCACCCTATCACTTCCTTTTATCTTGCATTGACCGTATAATTGTACGTCTTATTGACCTCTCAATGCAATACAGGCTTCATTTATTTATCCTTTTTAACCCTTTTTGGCAGTTTTTTGTCTCCTGTGGCTCTTTCCCACTCTGCTACTGCCTTCTTTCCACCTAGGGCTTTTGTTCCTGCTTTAGTATAAGCCCAGGCTCTTTGTGCTTCACTCTTAAATGGCATTATTCCACTTCCTCTTTTAATTTATCTAATTCTTCTGGATAGTCAATATCCATAGTTCCATCATCTATACATACATAAGTTTTATCTAATACTTGTTGAGTATTTATATCTAGGTTATTTAAGTATCTATATAATTCCCAAGTAATAGGAACTCTATTTGTTTTTCCTTCATCTTGCAATTTCTTTACCGCTTCTATTCCTTCTTTAAATTTCTTATTATTGTTTACTTTATATGAAAATGGTTCTCCCCAATTTTCGTGATATTTGTTCTTTGCGTCTTTAGTACCAAACAATATATTTTCTTCACTCTCATAATTTACTATGGTTTTTATTGCATTCTCTGTATAATAAACGTCTCCATACATATAACATACTTTCTCATCATCTGGCAATTGATAATATGCGTCTAGCCAATATCCATAACTTTTTCCATCTTTATATTCATAAGTGTTTTTATGGTCTATCCTTTCTACACCAAAATCACCAAATCTTTTGTCATTACTTGTTATTGCAATATCGGTTATTCCATTTTCTCTTAATAATCTTATTGTTCTAGCAACCAACACTTCTCCATTTACTATTTGCAATTGTCTTGGTGTTTGCCATATATCATATTTGCCACCACACATTATTATATATTTCATCTTTCTATTTTTATTTCTCCTTTTAATAATAGGTCGGTTAAACTATTCTCTCTGGGGAAGTTATAATGTTTAAGTATCTTATTTAAGAATTTCTCCGTTGGTTTCTTCTTCATTAGTTCTTCATAAAAGAATGCGTCCTCTGTGGCTCTTATTTCAGGACACCTGGTATTTCCTATAAATTCTCTTCTCATAAACTTAACACTTCCAACATAACTTCCTTTATTTTTAGGAGTTATCTCCCAAACGTGTCCTGTATTATCTTCTAGGTTAAAATAAATCATATCGGTTCCATCTAATTCTTTTAAACTTTCTTCAAATTCATTTGTAAAATAATCGTCACTACCTAATAATACTACATACTTTCCTTTTGCGTTATCATATCCTCGGTTGACCGTATAACCTACTCCTTTATTATCTTCATTATACAATAAAATTATGTCTTTTTTGTTTAAATTTTCACTTCTATAGTCTAATAATGTATTCCAGGTATTATCTATTGAACCATCATCTATAATTATTATCTCTATATCTTTTCTAGATGGGATACTTTCTATTGCTCTTATAACTAATTTTTCTTGATTAAAAACAGGTATAATAACCGTTAATAATTTATCCATTCAAAATACTTCCCTTTCTCCCGTTATTATAATAATATACTACATTCTTAATACACACCTTTTTGTCATACTTTATTTGTTCGTTAAACTTCCAGTCCTCTGCTATTCTTAAGTCCTCATCAAATCTAGTATTTCCAATTATTTCTTTTTTATACACTCTGCACCATACCGCACAATTCCACTTTGAAGGTTGAATGTATATGATATATTCTTTCATTTTGTTTTTCCAACTTAAAAATATTATATCTGGTTTTTCTTCTATGGCTTTTAAAATATGTCTAATGTAATAAGGAGAAACTAAATCGTCACTATCTATAAATGCAATATATTCTCCTTTGGCATTATCTAAACCAATATTCCTTGGTTTACTTGCCCCATTACTATTTTTGTTTAATCTAAAATATCTTAACCATTTTTTCTCATAATCTATTTTTAATTTTTCATTACTAAAATCATCTATAATTAGAACTTCCACTTCATCTGTTATTTGTTTTTCCAATTCTTCTAAAAGTTTTTCTGTATATTTCGGTGTATTATAGTATGGAATTATAATTGATAACTTTACCATATTCTTTCCACCAAACCTTTGCTCTCAAGTTCACTTGCTCTTGCTTTGGTAAGTTTGGCAGGTTTATTATATTCAAAGTGTGTATTTTCTTCTACTCCAAAAAATCTTCTAACTACTCTTACTTCTGTTTTATCTTGAGGGTTATATGAACCTTCTTTACTTAAGTATTTATCCCAATTGCTTTTTGGTGGGTCATATTTGAATTCTGGTAAACCTTTTTTAATTAGGTCTATATCTACATTCTTCATTGCTAAATCACATATAACGGCATTTTTTCCGTGTATACAACCTATTTCGTGGAATGCAGGTATATCTGTCACTATAACTGGTGTTCCTAATATTAAACTCTCCGCTACCGTTAAGCCAAAACTTTCGTGGTCACTTAACTGTACTACATAAGTTGCCTGTTCCATCTCTTTTCTTAAATCTAGTTTTTGTTCCTTAAGATTAAGAGATTTGCCAACAAATCTATATCTTCTGTTAGAATATATATCCCATTCGTAGTCTATGTTGTTTCTCTCTAATATACGGCATAATTGGTTAATTCTTTCTCCACCTTTTTCCTGTGATAATCTAGTGGCACTAACTAAATGTATTTTATCTGTTAATTTTGGTGTGTTAGTTTTTTCTATTACAACAGGGTTGTATATGAGTTCTGCTTCTACACCAGTTAATTCCTTAAAACTATCACAAGCCAATTTGCTTACTCCAATATATTTGAAGCCAGGATACATAATTGGTTTAAAATTAACTTTTTTATAATCACAATGTATAATATGGTATTTTTCTTCTGCTTCTACAGGAATATCTAGCCCATAATTGCAGAAAAACTTTTTGCACTTAATCGTTCCGTATTTATCATTGTATCTAATAACCTCAACATTTTTTGCTAATCTTGTGACTTGAACTGGGTCTCCCTCACGATACATTATTGTAAAATTTTTATATAATTGTGATAAATACCAAAAGAAACTTTCACACCCACCAATTGAACTAATTTTTTTAAAATAAAATACATTCTCAAATTTCATCTTACACCATTACACCCATAATAATATCAATAAGTGGTTTGTTAATCTCATCATATAATGCAATGGCTTCTTCTTTATTATTAAATGTCCTTTTCAATTTTAAACTATTGCTTACATTCCAAACTTGATTAACCTTAACTTCACTTTCAATTAACTTTGTTTTATCTTCTTCTATTTTAGTCACTTCATATTTTATCTTTGGTCTTTTAACCATTTTTGTTTTGAATTCTACGTCTTTATCAATTAACATATTAAATTTTGCTTTTTCTAGTTCTTCATCTGTGAGTTCCATATAATCTACTCCACAAAGTAGATAACTTGTTGGAACTATTTTTTTTACTCCTGTTTCTTCATTGTAATATTCACTTATTTCTTTGCTTATTACTTTTATATTACTCATATATTCTTCTATACTTTCATTATTCATTAAATCATACCTCCACTATTTTTTAATTGATTTTTTATTTCTTTTTCTATTTCTTCATTTGATTTGTATATATCTGGAATTCTATTTATTTTTTTTAATTCTCTCCAGTATTTTCTTTCTTCTTTGTCTTTTATTTTTGATAAGTTGATAGTTCGTGATTTTATTATTTCATATAGAGGCTCATTTTTAGGTATTGAATTAAGTTTCATTGTAAATTCTTCAAGTCCTAATTTTAAAAACTTGTTGAATGATATATTTTCGTATCTGCTACAATAGAAAGCATACATTTGCTCTAAATCGTTTGGATAACCATAACATATTATCATTCCACTTGGCTTTTTTTCCTCTTCAAAATCACTATTTTTCCCTGGGAGTATTTCCTAATAATGTTGCACCAATTTCCTGTGAAAACTTTTCCTGCTCTTTTGATTCTGTTAATTCCATATCCAACATAAGTGCAGTCAAGTCCATTCCAAATCTTTCTCGGCAACTATCATTGACTACTTCTAATAATTTATTTTGAATATATGTATTTTCCAATTCATTTTTGTTTGTATTGTCATAATAAGTCTTTCCATCTTTCTTCTGTTCTATTGTAAATTCTTTTAATGATATACCCTCTTTTGCCAAATCTTTTAACATTTCAATTCTAGCAACTTTGGGTGCTTCTTGTATTTTTCTCATTAGTTCTATATCTGTATGATAGTTATATTCTTTATCTTTGTATTTTAATGTATAATCATCAATTCCATTTTTAATTATTTCATATTTCATATTTTCACTCCTAAAAGGCTCTGCACCAACAATAACCAAAACTCGTGCATTAAGAAAAGAAGGAACACTACCAGATTAAACAAAAAGGGTATGTGTGGTTATTTTTAAAGTTATTATCTTTCTTCTAATTTTTTATTTATTATATCAATTAACATTGGTTGATATAGTTTTTTATTTGAATGCACTAACCTATGATGGTATTCACATAATGGAATTACATTTCCCATATATGTTTTTCTACCACAGGCTCCATATCGTATATGGTGCAAGTGTATGCAATTATTTCCACATATAGCACATTCATTGTTAAATAACTCCAATGTTTTCTTATAAGTTTCCTTTTCCTGCACCTTCATATTCTCTATTCCTTTGATTTTCAATTAGTCTCATCTGCAACTTAATTGAATTTATTGCTTCCATATTGGCACGATATACTGCTTCTGCCACGTCTCTTTTAAATCTTGCTTCTGCAACACTAGGAATTCCATAACAAGTCTTATCTATCATTCCTATTGCCATTCCTTCATCTCTTAATTTCAAGCATTCTTGTCTTAACAAAATTTTGTAAGTTTTCTCTGCTTCTGCGTATGCCGTTCCGCTCTTTCTCAATTCCTTAATACTTGCTTCTAGTTGCCTGTTCTTTTCCATTAACTCTATATCCAAGTCCATATCATACCTCTAGAATGGCAATTCCAATTGGTCGGCAGTATATGTCTCTACCACTCCAACTTCTACTTTCTCGGCTTGTTTTTCGGTTGTATACTCTAATACTACAATATACCATATATCTTTATCATCTTTTGTTTTATAGAACGATAAGAAGCCTTTTGTTATGTTTATTTTGGTTTTATTTTCTATGTTAGTATCCTTTGGCATTTTTACGTCTATATAAGCGTTTTCATATTCTCCATTTTCTTTTTTTCTAGACACTCTTGCTCTATAGAATTTTTTACCTTCATATTCCTTAACATAGATAATATTTGTACTTGTTAGATTCATTAGTCTAGTTTCTCCTTTAATCTTTTAACTGCGTCTTTTAACTGGTCTAATGTCATATCTCCATTTGATTTTACTTTATAGAACTTGTAAAAACTTTCTCTGTTTGTCTTTGTTTCTTCTAACAAGTTATTTGTTTCGTCAATTAGTCTTAATATTTCCTGTTGTTCTTCTTCACTTGGTAGAGGGTCAATAAGATTAACGCACTTCTTTATATAATTATCTTTTGAATTCTCTCTTAACCACTCTAAATAATTCTTACTAACCTCTCCAAGTTTTTGACCTTTATATTTACCAAATTCTAATACATATTCTTTTGCCTCTTCTAATGTTGGCTCTTTTTCAATTGTTAGGCTCTCTGCGTCATCATCTTCGGTTGCTAACCCAAAAGCCATCAATAAACTATATCTTCTTGCATAGGTCAATGCACTTCCCTGTTCTTGTGCGGGGTTTGACTTACCACTTAATGTTGCATTTACTACTCGGCAACCTCTCAATGCAGGTAGTTCCTTTCCATCAATTACCTTTACGGTCATAATATAATCGTCATTGTCTATTCTATCAATGTATTGATAGTACCAGATATTATTCTCTTCTAAATATCTGTGAATTTCTGCTAAATCTGTATAGCAATATCCATATCCCTCTTTGTTTTTGTTTAATGTTTTCATATTTTCTCCTTTTCTTAAGCCTTATTAAAAAATAGACTTATCACAGATGGCATTTTTTTTATTATGCAAGAGTGCCACCTGTGATAAATCTACTTTCTGCTCTTGCATAATATAATTATAAACTATTTTTTCTTATTTGTCAATGTGTTAATCTTTATACAAGCATATAACATTAACAAAAATGTTTGCAATACCATTCCACATAATATTCCTAAACCAAAAGCCAACATTTATTCACCTTCTTTTTTTAAGATATATTGTTTAAAAGATACTTTCCTACCATATCTATTTGTTTTTGTTATCCACTTTTCGTCAAATTCGTATCCGTATAAGTGCTTTAAATCATAAATCTTTGCACTTAATCTTGTAATATATAAATTTGCGTATGCTTCCCAAGTTGTAATACTTCCATTTTCTTTTAAATATAATAATACCATCTCTGTTTGCGTCATTATTTCCACTCCTTTAACATATTCTCTATCTCTTGTTGCTCTTCTCTCGTTGCTTCTTCGGCTTCTATGTTTCTGTTTAACCATTCTGGGATATCTTTTTTAATGTTTTTATCATTTCTTTGCTCCCAGGTTCTTACACAAGCCTTCCAGTTCTGCATTTTATTTTTTCCTACATACCAATTTTTACTTTCGTAGAAGTCATAGAAAGCCTCGGCATTTATGCCGTTGTTTCTCTCTCTACAATATTCTTGTATCTCATCTATCGTTGGTTTAACAAAATTTCTTTTTCTTTCTACTCTTTCTTTTTCTATATTATTCTCTTCTATACTATTCTCTTCTATACTATACTGGCTTAGCATTGGCTTAGCAACGTCATTTTCTGTAATGAATTCATATTTTTGGTTTATCAATTTCAGTAGTTTTAATTCATCTACATATTCGGTTTCTGTCACTCTTCTGCTATCTAACCAATTGTTTTTGTTCCAGTCTGTGACTACCATAACTCCACTTTCAAAAGGAATAAAATAACTCTTGGCAATTAACAATTTAAAATCATCTTCACTAAAGCCACACATTCTTTGTAATTTTCTAGGTTGAAAGAAGCCTTTGTCGTCCGCTTCCATTCCTGCCATAAAATACAATGCTTTTGTTGAATTGGGTAAATCTAAAAACTTATCACTCCCAACTACTTTTTTATCAAACATTCTTTTTTGTGCCATTGTTATTCCCCTTTCTTTAAAGGAATTAAAACTATTTTATCTTCGTATACTTCCATATAAAATTGGTATCCCCATTTCTTTACAAAGAATCTGGGTATTACTACCTTATTCATTGACTTTTCTGCATTCTTTTGCAATATCATTCTTGGTCTATCCATATTATCTCCTTCCATTGTTAATTCAATTATATACCTATTTATACCAATTGTCAATGAAAATTTTATTTCTCTTTTTCAATTTTAATAACCATAGTTATTTTCATATCTCCTTTATGAGATACTAACATAACCTGGTTCATTTCAAACAATAGAAGGTTTCTTATGTTCTTTCTTTCTTTTTCAAGTTGTCTAAATAGGTTGTTAATAAGTATCTGCTTATCCATCATTAATTACACCTCTCAATATTTCAATTAACTTTTCAACAGGTGTTCTATCAATTACTACTTCATTATCTTTAAAACAAAACCAACTTTCATTTTGTATATATTCAATTGCTTTGTCTATTTTTACTAATAATTCAGCAATATATTTCATTTGATTTTTGTTTACTTCTGCATATTCAGTTAATTCTTCTTGCGTTGCTTTAAAGCCATCATATATTTCTTTGTTTCTTTTTTCTAAATTAGTTATGTAATCTAATAATTTATGTAATTCTACTTTTTGTATCATTTCATATTCATTTCCATCAAACTTCATATACATTTTATATTTTGATATTATTTCTTTTATTTCTTTATTCATCTTCTTCGTCCTCATCATCTAGGAATATTTCTTCTGCTTCTGTCATTTTAATTTCTCCATCTTATATCTAATCATATTTTGATAAAATTCGTTTACTTCTATATGAAAGTAATAGGCTAATTTTATTACCAATTCTATATCCATTTTTTCTACCTGTAATTCACCGTTTGCATATCTATATAACTTACACATAGGCAAGTGTAAATCGTGTGCTATCTGGTATAAAGATACATTCTGCTCCTTAAATAGTTTTTTCAAGTTGCACCTTCTTTATAAAAGCCAATAATTCTTCATCATATTTTATCCATAATTTTAAAACTCTTTTAATATATTCTGTCGTTTCTAGTTCAAGACATTTTTTATTTATCTCTATATCTAATTCAATTCTAGTAATAATTTCGTCCATATCTGCACTCCTTTAATATCTTCATTGCCTTAATTGTATAATTCAACAATTCTTCATAAGTTAATTTGATATATTTACCTTTTAATTTTTCGTGATTTCTCAATTGCATTAAGGTTAATATATATATTGCTTCTTCTTCCATTATTTATCATTTCCCTGTAATATGTTTAATAAAATGTCAAAATCATAATTATATTCGTGTGCTTCATTCCATATACAAGCAGGCATATCTCCTATATATTCAATTGCTTTGTCTATTCTATCATATAATTCGTGACACCTGTCCTTTAATGCTTCTAGGTCATTATCTGCTTTCATCATAATTTTGTTTAGTTCTTCATTAGTCATTCTTTCCATCTCCTATCTTTTCATAATACAAATCACCGTTGCCACATTTTTTGCACCCGCTTGTTATTGTATAATTACGGTTGCTATCCCATTCAAAGCCACATTCCATACAAGCATAATGATATGTGTATGTTTTTTCTCCTGGTAGTTTTGGCAATTGTCTTTTCAATTGCTTTAATTCTTCTTTATTCATAATATCTCCTAACACAAAAAGTCTCTATCGTCTATGTCAACTTGCTCCGCTATGCTTAAAGGTCTATAATTATCCTCTACGTCTCTTTTAAAGTCATCATATTCTTCTCTTACCATCTCTAATTCACTATCTAAATCTTCTATAATAGCAATTAGTTCATCAATGGAATAAAAGTCTTTCTCTCTAAAATACTTTTCCTTTTCCCATTCTGGTAAAGTATCTGTTCTAATAAATACCTCATTCATTATTTTTTCTTTCCTTTCTTTGTGAAGTTTGGCATTGCATAATAGTCAATAAGATTCCCATATTTTTCTCTTTGATATTCTTCTATCATAAATATAAGTTCCCTCATACATTCAAACTTGCCGTGCTTCTTTCTAAACTTCTGCACGAAGTCTCCAGAACTTATAACCGCCCCATCTTTATACATTTCAAAGAATAAGTTTAGTTTAAAATCATTATTCACCATACTAAATACAACACCACCAAATCTACTAACAATACAAGTAATAATAGTATCATAACCTTTTTGAAATACCCACTCTTATATATAATTTTATGTTTGAATGTTCTCCAATACCCCAACCATTCCTTTTTCATCTTTAATTCCTTTCTTTATTCTTCATCTGCAATTGAACCATACTTAACTAATATGTCACCAATTGCTATAAACACTACTGCTTCTAATATCTTATCAATTACAAACAATAGCATATTCTTTTCTATTACTGCAAACAAACTAATGAATATTGCTACTTCAATTGTGATTAGTAATAGTTCCAACCATCTCTTTAATCTGTACTTTTTCATTTCCTATCTCTCCTTTCAATTATAATATTATCAAAAACGAGAACAAATTGCAATACCTAAATTAACTTTTTTAAAAAAATTTTTAAATGTGTAAAGTAAAAGAGGAATATCACTATTCCCCTTTCCCTAAATAATCTTCTAGTTTTTCTTTTAATGCAAAGTTTCCAAACCAGTCTGCATAGTTATTGAAGAAGTCTATTGAAGCCTCTATCAAATCTCTACTATAGTCATCTAGTTCTTTCTGGTCTAGGAAGTTGCCATAGTATTCTCCATCAAGTTCATTATAAAACATTTTCTTAATGAATTCTATTGTACTCTTTTTCATTTTTACTCCTAACATATAAAGTTGCTAGTTTTTGACAGGAACTAGCAAACCTGTTTTCTATTGCAAGTTATCATAGTCGTTTTTGTCTATACCAAATTCTTCGTATTCTTCTTTAGTATAGTCACTAATGTTTCTTGCATTATAGAATTTCCATTGATGAACTCCCCAATGAATTACAATATCTTTATGAAACCAGTTTTGAGTATCTCTACCAATATTACCCATAAACCAGTTTAACCCTTCTTCTATATTGTTTTCTTCTTTTAAGTTTATTGCATACGCAAGTTGGTCGTCATCATAAGAAGCAGATAATGTGTTGTCTCCATCGGTAAACTTATCATCTCCAATATAGATATGTAATTCTGGGTTCCCTTCTTCGTGTCTAGAACATAGCATACATTTTGCCATCTCTATCTCTCCTTCCTTTCTTAAGTTTTCAAATATCTCGTATAAATTAAGGTAGACTTTCCCTTTCTTTATACACCTATATTATACCAAATTATGAAACTAATTGCAAACGTAAAGTGGCTTGACATTGACTTTACACCCTTATACTATAAGGCTTTGCGGGGCAAAAAGTGGCTAAAAAAATTTTTAATTTGTGATTTTGGGTTTTTAATGTAAACCAATCTATATTTGACACAAAGTTTACACAATTTATAAAGAAAAAAGAGACTTTTTGGCAAATCTCTTTAAACCCTATTTATTTTGATTTTAACGAACTTTTGCTCTTTCTAGTATATTTATACTCTTTGATTTGTTTCGTTAAAAATAACCATATAAAATTAAGTTTGGCAATGTATTAAGATAAATCTTTAATTGCTTTGTGTATTTTTTCTTGCAATTCTTTGTTAATAACAGTAAGATTATTAACTTGTGTTGTAAGCAACTTATTCTTCTCTACTTCTTCTTTATATAATTTCTCATAATCGGTTGGTTCTGGTTCAACAATGCAGTCATCATTTACCCAACCTATCTTTCCATCATCAAGTAAGTAAGGGTTTCTTGCTCCTTCTACTATTCTTGTAATAGTTCCTTTAGTAATAGCAGGTGTTAATTTCTCTGTACTTGTGCTAGATACATAAACACCATTGATTTCTACTACTTCTCCTACTTTGTGTTTCATAGGTTCTTCTCCTTCATAATCTATCCATTTTAATTTTCCGTGATAAGTCCATCTTAAACAATTACTTCCATTTCTACTTCTATTTCCATTTCCATCTATATCACTAATAGTTGCTCCATTAACTCCCCAAGCCGTAGTGACTTCAAAAACTTTTCCATTGCCAAGATATATTCCTGTATGATTATATTGTGTGTCCTTCATACATAGATATTCTCCTGGTGTTAGGTTGCTAAAATCTTTTGATACTTCACTACAATAATCTAGTCCACCATTGCAAGTAAAGTCTGGAACACCATTGCTTCCGTACTTTGCTCCACCGTGGATAGCACTTTTATTTTCATTCCAACCCCATAAAACAGATTTCACAGATACAACGCAGTCAAAGTTCCAACTGCTTCCGTTCCAGGTAGACCATTGGTTCCCACCGCTATAATAAACGGTTGGTAATGTTGTAATATGTCTTAAAATATCGTTAAATTCTTTATTTGTAAATATTGCCATCTTATTTGCTCCCATCTTCGTCCATTGAAAAAAGTTTTCCACTTACAAGATAAAAACTAATAATACCTGCAACGGCTATGATGGTATTTGAAACTTTATCTAAATTCCAATTCCATATTGGGCTTAAAGCCAAGATTAAGGCGTTTATCATATTTAAGCCGTTTACTACATATTTACTTATTTTCATATTTACTTATTTTTTTAATTTTTTTCATATTATCATTCCTTTCTTTTAACTTGTTGTATTCAATATAGTTTCGTTTTCACTTAATTTTCTTATTTTTGCGTATGAAGGCAATGCCACAAGATTATAATAATAAAATACTAAATTAGTTGCTTGTATAACATATTTATTAAGTAATTTTACCGTTAAAACCGTAGTACTTGCGTTATATGTATAAGTTGTTGTGCTTGTTTGCAATGCCGTTAACGCTTGTTCTAATGTATCATATTCCCCAGACATATACTTGGTAGAACTAGATGGGTCTCCCGTTACAGTCAAGCCATAAGATAAATAAGGACTTGTTGCAGATGAACTTACAGTAATATTCCATTTTGAAAAGTTAATGCCACTTTGTGTTGCAGATGAACTAAAAGTACCATTTGTCATTGCAACTCTTTGAACTTTATACCAAATTATTTGAAACTTGCTATTTGTATTTACGATAACTGCATATTTATTATAGCCACCTTCTAAATCTGGTGAATATATTGTTGCAGGGTTTTGTGATATGAGTTCATAAGTATAATGAGTGTTTAAATAATCTATATAAATATCACTTGCTTTTTTTATTGCTTCTACTAACTCATTTTTACTTGTTATGCTTGAAGATACATTAACACTTGCACTTGCATAATTAGTCACATTATAATCTCCATTAGTAGTTATATTAAGATTTCCTGTTGGTATTATATATTCACTAGGAATTGCATTGACAGTCACTTTCTCTAAACCATCATAGCCTTCGTCTGCAGTTATTTCTTGAATCTGGGTAGTTGGAGTAGTAGTCTTATTTTGCAAAGATGGTTCTATTACCTCAACTTCCTTATTAACACTACCACTCAAACTTGCTTCTGGAGTAATATTTCCAACTAAACTTTCTTTAGTTTCTATCATTCTTCTTTTGCTCCTTCTGGATATAACATAAATATTTTTGCTCCTGTTTCATCATAACCTACTATTGTTTGTGGGTTTGTATCTGGGTTCAATTGAACTTCATACCAATAGGCAACTGGCTTGTTTATTAAACTTCCTATAGTAGTGTCTGCACTTGTTAGACTTAAATCTACACTTGTTGCATTTTCACTTACACTTACGTCTTTTTGTAAAACAACATTGTCAAAATTCTTTGCTACAAAAACACCAAGTCTCAATATATCACCGCTTTGAAATGTATAGTCTGTGCCATCTTCGTTTTTTGCAGATATAGTCAACGTTCCTATATCTCCTCTAGTGATATTTATTTGTTTTGTTGTACTATCTATTTTAAACATATTTATCACCTACCTTTAATCTAATAAATCTTTTTCTAGTAATTTATCACAATATTTTTTGGTTTCACTATTATAGCCTAAATCTATATAATTGTCACAACTTTCTATCCTATCGTGCATTGGGATATTATCACTCCATATTGCTATTCTTAAAGATAACTTTTGTATGGCTTTTAATTCATTGCTTATATTGTTGTAATAGCCAAAAGCAGACCAAAGGATAACAACGCAAGAAATAAACCAACCGCCCCACATAATAAGCCTTTTTATGTTCTTTTCTATCTTATCCATTTTATATTCCTTTCTTCCAGGTTCCATTAACGCCTAGATATACTTTGCATTTTTTCCATTGACCGTTAACACCAAGATATGCAGTTGCATTTTTCCATTGACTGCTCTTTCCTAATCTAAAAATTCCCTGTATTATCTCGGTAAGTGTCATTGTACCACTTGCACTTGCAGAACTAGGAGTGAACTCATTTGTATACATACTAGCAGATATATTTATAGTTGTTGGGCTTCCAGAATTAGATACATTGAATGTATGGGTTCCAATTAAATAATAGTTCCCTGCAACTACACTTGGTTCATAATGATATCCACTTTCACTATAAGTTTGACCGCCACAATTATAATTACTTGTTAATGTTCCACCAAACCAAGTTTGTGAAGTACCACTTGCTCTCCCTAAATATAATCTCATTGTTATATTTGAGGTTAAGTTATCTTCATCTATGCTATTTTCGTCTACTTCTATTTTATAAGTCCAGTTAGAACTGCTTGTGCTTCCATAAATTGTTTGTGTTTGTAATGCCATATCTATCACCTAATTATAAAGCAGAAATATAGCATTGTTAGTCACAGTTGAAGGCAAACTAGTTCCTGTTAATATTGTTGCTTGTTTTCCGCTTAAACCTGTATTAACTTCATTTATAGCACTTACTAAACTTGTTTTGCTAGTTGTATTTAAAGAACTTGCGTTTCCGCATTCGGTTGCATTTGCATTTACAACTGTTTTAATTTCGTTCATATCTGTAGCATTGCATTTGTTTATGTCCGCTACACCTGCGTTTGAATTTAAAGCAGTCTTATTTGTATAACTTATACTTTGCATTCTATCACTCCTTCTTATGCACTCTCTCCTACAGAGACATTTTGTGTTATTTTATTAAATTTACCACTTACGAATGTTCCTGTAATTTTTGCGTAGGCTATTGTTTCATCATAACTAATTATTTCTACATAATCTACTGTTTTATTACTAGGAACATATATTGAAAAGTCATAAGTTGCATAATTGTTTCCTGTTTGATATAGGGTTATTTGTGTGCTAGGGTCTATTGCAGTTATGCTTTTGGTTCCATCTGTGTAATAAACTCTAGCCTTTGTTGCTTGTGTGTTTTGATAATCTAGTAAATTTGATATGCTATTATTTACCTTTTTTGCTCCTGGTATATTGTATTCGTGAACTAATCTGTTAAAATCACTCATTGTTATTTTGTTATATACGTTAATATTCAATGTTTCATAAATATTTTTTGTTATCTGTAATGTATCACTTGTCAATGTCACATTAGTTTGACCTAGCGTTGTTCCTGCTAAAATTTCTTTATCATTAAGCAATGTGCTAGGAACGTCTATAGTGCAAACCGTTGTATCTCCGTTAACATATTTGTTATAAAGATTCCTTGCAAAAAACATTTTGCCGTCTGCATTAAATAGTCTACTTTTGACAGGAAGTAATGAATTAACATTTTCATAACTTGCTCCATTATAGTTGTTGATATTATAGTCCATTATTAACTTAAAACTTTGCTCTGTTCCTTTTGGAATAAATACATTTATTAAGTTATATTGAGAAAGAATATAAAAGTCGTTATAATCATCATAATTCTGTGATATTGTGGCATTTGTATCTACGTCATAAGTATATAATGTATCATTTTGTAATATTCCAATACTAACTGTTGCGTATGTTGCTCCTGTATTCCTTTTTTTGCAGAATATAATATTATTTACCAATTCTAAATATAAATAACTTTTATCTGTACTATTCCAATTGAATTGTGATATTTGAGTTAGACTATCTCCATTTACTTTATATAATGTTGTCGTATAAGCACTATTATCTCCAATAGAAAGATATATCGTATCTTTGTTTACCGAAAAGGCTTGAGATAAAAACACAGATACACTAGATATTCCCAAACTTATACTTTTTATTTCTGTTAAAACATTGGTTAATTGAAATGCTCTGTATGTGTTCGGTGAAGTTATAATATCTATTCCGTAGATATAGAATATTTCGTCACCTGTGCTTTTATCTAATATTACGTCAAATTGAACCGTATCTATCATATATGGAGCAACAAACACTTCCCAAGTGTTTTCCATTCCAACATTTATTGTAAATCTTACTATAAGCGTTTTATTGTCGGTATTATGAAATATCACATAATAAATTGCACTATCTTTACTTTTAATTATTCTATTTTGTCTATATGATATACTTCTATATTCTTCTGTGTTAGGTATAATGTAAGTCTGTCTTAAAGTTAATTGATAAACTCCACTAACTGCTCCACTAGATAAAATATTATTAAATAATGCTATTCTATAGTCATCATCTGTTCCATTAGTACCTCTTGTTAAGCCATAAAATTGCCCTGTTTCACTTTGTCTTAATGAAACTAACGGATATATAAGAGTGCCACTATCATAAGTTGTAAATAGTTTAATTCCGTTTAATTCTCTATCTACAATATAAATATATCCATAAGTATTTGTTGCCGTAGTATAATTCCCATATACAATAAAATTATCAAATTGATTATTATATATCTTACCAAGAATATTAACTCCTGTTGCATTCATAGAACTATTCAATTCTGTAAGAACGTCATTTTTAACATTCTTGTTAAGTGTGCTTATATCTGTATCAAAAATAGGAACATTTGAACCTGTTTGCAAGTTTAATTTACCAGTTAAATATCTTAATAATATTTTCTTATAATCATCTCTTAACATATTCTCACTCCTATTCTATAAATGGTGCATTCAATGTTGAATTCAATGCGTTGTCTCCATCTATTGTTATACTTTCTTCTGTCACAGTTGCACTATCCCAAATTATCAATGCTTCGTGTTCTATATCTATGTTTCTTACTATGCTTTCTCCTTCTTGTATATTTCCTGTTGTTTTATTTCTTTGATTATCAAAGTAATTTATTGTCTTTTCACTATTAAATGAACTTGTTAATTCATAAACATAGAATATTGTGAATCTATTATTAACCAATATACATTGGGTTTCTTTTGACTTAATCATATAATCTTGGCTTAAATCTGCTATAGGTGAATTATAATGAGTTATCTCTCCTATATTGAATAAATCTACACCTTCTGTTGTAAGTGTTAAGATAACCTCGGCTTTGCCTTTATATTTGATATAGGTCTGCCCTATTTTTTGTAAATCATTGCTAGAAAGAATATCATTTCTGTTTTCATATCTTGCTATTACTCCAACCGTATCTGTTTGTTGGCTTATTCTGCTTACTTCATCATCATTGAATACAATTTGTCTACCTTTAATCAATGGTGTGTATATAACCGTTATTTGAGTTCCTGCAGGATATATAATATTGCTCTCAATTGTATTTTTTCCTGGTGTGTAATAAAAATCTGCGTCCGCTCCCATCTGTTTATCATTTGTTGTCGTTGAAGTTTTTTCTTCACCATTGGCAAGTATATTTGTAATTGAGGCTACTTCATTTTGAATAATAAATGAAGTATTATATCCATCACTAACTACCGTTTCGGTATAATCTATACTTCCATATACTTGGTCGGATAACATTATTTGTTTATTTCTATAATCTCTTGTACCATAATTAAATGTTAAATCTACTATTTTATTATCTTCCCAATATTGTTGCGTACTATCTATATCATTTGCTTGTGGCAACAAATCTGGGTCGTAGAAGTCAATAGCCATTGTTGAACTATCAACATATCTTGCTCTCCATCTGCTTCCACTTATATTTGCTAAATATTGCAATACGTCATAAGCAGTTTTATTCAATGTTGAATAGGCTCCTATTATTTCATCTGCTTGAGTTATGTTTATATTTCCTACTACAAAACCATATCCACTAACTGCGTTGACAACCATTTCTATTGCTTCTTTTATAGTTTTCTCACTTATAACAAAGTCTAGTGTATCACTTTCACTTAAGAAAGTTTTATAATCTAGCACTTGTAAACTACAATAATGTGGGTGTCTAGGGTTTAGACTTATATCTCCTGTGTTCTTAACCACTCCTGCAAACAATACATTGAAGTTTCTCCAATAATATTTCAACCCCATTCCTGTTTCTAGACCTGTATATAAATCTACATAGTTCATTTCTTCATAAGAACTTGGTAAATCAATTTTACCTAATGGCTCTGTTGTTGGAGTAGCCAATATATAATTAACTTCGGTATTGTGTGTTGATAACCAAGTTTTCCAGTCGGTGTTGTTAGTTGCAACATTTTGAAATATATTTATTTGTGCTATATTGTATCTCGTAGTTATTGTATTTACTTTTTCACTTGCAGGAGCATTATAATAAGCGGGTTTAAAATAATTGCTTAATATTGGAGACTTAACACTATCACTAGAAGTTATATTTATGTCATCAACTGCAACATAACTTCTATTATAAGTGTTCCCAGTAGCAACATAATTCCAACTTTCTGTACCATTAAATATTTTGCTACCAACATTCCTTTTTACCATTAAAGTATTGCCTAATGTATACAATTCATCTGCTACATTATCTATTCTTCTCAATGGTTCATTTAAAACATATAATTGGTTATTTTCTTTGTGTTGTATATATGGGGTTATTGTTGAACTTTCTATTATTTGTACTTCTCCATATACCGCTTCAATATTTGTGGTATAAGGATATAACCCTAATGTTGCGTCTATAGGCAATATACTTTCTGTCGTGAATGTTATTTTTGCATAATTTCCTGGAGTAGTTGCTTCACTATATACTGCACCACCTGTTTTAAATAAATCACTTACCCATATTCTTGCTCCGCTTGGGTTTGTCGTACTAATTATTTTTGCACTAAAAGTATATGTTGTGTTTGGTCTTAATTGTAAATCTTTTTGATAATATCTAGCACTTCCAAATTGGTTTGTTGTTGTTTCTACTTTTATTGTATTATTTGAAGAAGTAATAATTGCATTATTTGCGGGTTGATATGTTTCAATATCAATTAAATTTGCATTTCTATTTCTAATAAGTATTCCATATTTGCCATAATCTACATACGCACACGGTTTATCACTTTCTACCAAACAAACGTCTTTTATTGTTAGTGTTGCTTCAACTCCGCTTGTTGTGGAACCATTATTGTCTATTCTTATAGCAGAACCACTACCATATATAATATCACTTGAGGTTGTAAAAGAAAAAGTATACATTTTATATTCTGTTGTTAATGGTAAACCACTTATTGCTTTTATTCCCTGTGTGCTTTGATTAAAGCAAAGTAAGTCCATACTTTTTACAAACCCATTGCTTTTGGCATACAATGTTAAAGTATAGGTTGTACCGCTTTTTAAACCACTTAAATTATGTCTTATATAAGTTTCTGTTGTTGCGGTTGTACTTCTTGTTATTGTTCTACTTACTTCATCAAAAGTAGAATAACTATACCAATAATTATTATCTCCACTATTTGTAATGGTGTTTTTTAATAAATTTTGATAACCAACACTAACTAATTCACTTGGATAATCTGGGCTTGGTTGAACTCCAAATGCTTCCCAAGTTGTTGCACTAGAACTTTTTTCCAACTGAATTTTATATGTTACATTAGAGAAAGAACTTCCAGAAGCAACGGCAATACGAACAAAAAGGCTAGTTTCTGCATTTAAAGTAAATGTTCCACTACTATTTCCACTTGATAATGTATATATTGCTCCACCACTACTATTAACTACTTGAATGTTTGGGTGTTCTAAAATATCTACACTCAACGCATATGTTCCAGAAGACAAATTGATTAACATATTATTTTGACTTGCTTGTCCCGAAGTCATTGTGTAATAATTTCCTGTTCCACTATAATTTCCATTCAACAAAATACTACCTTCAATATTATATGTTGAAGTCATACCACTAGCAGAGTTGGTAAATGTTTTTCCGCCAAACAAATTCTTACCGCTTCTTGTTTCTTGGTATGTATTACCATATATATCAAATTTGTTCCACTCTTTTTTTACATTTGTTCCATATAAAATATTTGTTCCAAAATTTTGATATGTTGTTTTTGCAGTTCCTTCTTCTAATTGAACTGTGTTTGTATCCACTCTATCATTTCTAAAACCTATTTTAATATATTGGGTTTCTTCTTCAAATATTATGTCTGTACCGAAAACAATGTATCCAGTTGTCATTTGAAACTGTTGGCTTTTTAACCAAACTGCGTTCTTATCATATTGTGTCAATTCAAAAGAATTATTGGCAGTTGTATATGTACTAGATATAGTATATTTTTTAGTGTTATCTATTTGTATATAATCACTTTGAGACCATATGCTTGTCTCTAAAACAGAACCGTCTGGTATTCTATAAAAAACCCCATTTAAAACATTCAATTTGTTAAATAGGTTTTTACCAGTTGCAGTTAATACAGAAAACTCTGTATCCCCATATTTATATTCTCCACTTGCAAGAAGGAATTTTGAATAATCTTTTGGGTAATAATAATTGCTTACATAATCTTTCGTTAATTCCCAACTTGCAGGGAAGCAATTGTTAAGTATGGTTGAAGAAGCAGATAACATTTCTTCGTTGATAGTAAAGTTTTTATCACTAACTACTTCTTCACCACCTACAAACATTTTAATTGTATCATTCATAATTACACACCCATTCCATAGTTATAATCATTCTTGCTTCCACCACTAAATGTTTTTATATCATTTACCATTTGACCTAATGGGTCTTGTTTGATATTTACATAATTATTATTGATTAAGTTAGGTGTATAATTCATAGCACTAGAACTTGCAACTTGTGGACTTATTCCAAAAGTTTCTCCCACTTGCTCTTGAATATCTTTCTTCATATCATCTAGTGCTTCTGTATATCCTAAAACGGAGAACTTACCAATTAAAGCAAA
>RHMF01000106.1_pt1 | contig 32034 bp, 35 predicted proteins | sample 5365151 | NCBI WGS metagenome assembly RHMF01 (sample SAMN10266501, study PRJNA497801) | feces metagenome | isolation source: feces | host: Bos taurus | place: China: Prairie of Fairy Mountain | collected 2017-08-14 | reverse complement strand
CTTAAAAATTTCTCCGGAGGGATATTTTTGAAAACTTTTTATACGAGCGCAGAGCTTTTCGGCTGCCAGTTGACCTCCATGGCAGGTTTCTCCTTTCTGTCCGACTGTCTCGCCGTTCTTTGTTTTGGTTTTCATCACCTCCTTTCTGATATTAACATGGTTTTGGTTGTTTCGTTCGCCTCCAAAACCACCCGAAAAGTGTCTGCGCTTTTATAAGAAGTTTTGTGGAAGTACCTACGGAGATATTCTATACCCGATAAAACTACAAACGAACTAGGTTAAAAGGAATAGAGGTGAATCGTGTGCCCAAGAGCAAAGCGGTTTCACAACCAAATACTCCTCTTGATGGCAAGCGATTAACACCTGAATCAAGAGAGAACCAATTAATAGCGCTAGCTTACGACTTAGTAGAGCAGCGTTTACGCGACGGAACTGCAACTTCACAAGAAACAACACATTTTTTGAAGATGGGTTCTACCAGAGCAAAACTTGAGAAACAGATATTAGAAGAAGATGCGAAACTTCGCCGTGCGAAAGCCGAAGCTCTCGAATCTCAGAAGAGAACTGAGGAGCTTATCAAGGATGGTTTTGCTGCATTACTTCGGTATCAGGGTCATTATCAAGAGGAGGATTATGATGACTAATTATAGAGCCCCGTATCCTAATGAACTCATGCATTACGGCGTCCTTGGTATGAAATGGGGCGTTCGGCGGTATCAGAATGCGGATGGGACTTTGACAGAGGCTGGGAAGAAGCATTATAGTTCATCCTCTGAGTTTAAGACTCCAGAAGAATTACAGACTTACTTAAGTAAGAATGTGCGTTATTCTGATTTTTCTGGCCTTAAATCGCCAGATGATGTAATTAAAAGCGGTAAAGGCGATTGCCATTCTCAATCTATGTTTGAGATGAAAGAATTGTCGAAACAGGGTTATAAGCCAAAGGCGTCATTCTTTATAGAATATGATCCAAAAACTAACCAAGGTGGACAGACTCATACTTTTGTATATTTTCAAAAGAGCGGTAAGACGTATTGGTTAGAGAATGCTTGGACTAGTCAAAAGGGACTACACGAATACAAGAACGTTTCTGAAATGTTCAAAGATGTCGAGAAAAAACATAGAAGCGAACAAAGTCCAGATCGTAAGAAATTTACAAACCTTGAGTTTGGAGAGTTCATCCCATCAGAACATAGTGTTGGAGAGTCGCTTCAAGAACTCGTCGATATTTGTTTGAAATGATGCGAACTTATTCCGAACTAATTACGCTTCCAACTTACGAGGAGCGATTCGAGTATTGTGACTTAGCTGGTCGAGTCGGTGATGACACATTTGGCTACGATCGATGGATCAATCAAGATTTTTACCAGTCTCCAGAATGGCGTCGATTCAGACGAGAGATCATTTTGCGAGATAACGGATGCGATTTAGCTGTTGACGGATTTTCTATACAGCGATTCGGAACGATTCATCATTTGAATCCAATTACGAAAAGCGATATCGTGAATCGACGTCCATGTGTGTTTGACAAGAATAACGTAATTCTCGTCGCATCTGACACACATAAGTTTATCCATTACGGGCGAGGGCCGGCCCCGAACAGGCTTCCGGTCGAACGACGACCGAACGACACTTGTCCGTGGAGGTGAATCATGGAAAGCATCCTTACATCTATAAAGAAGATCATTGGGATCAGCGAGGACTACACTGAGTTTGATGACGACATTATTATGGCGATCAATACAGCCTTCTTCACTCTTTGGCAGCTCGGTGTTGGAAACGATTCTTCGACTCCGTTTAAAATCGAAGATGATACTGCCGAATGGTCACAATTCATCGATGACGGTAAAATAGAGATGTGTAAGTCCTATGTCGGTCTTCGAGTTAGAATGCTCTTTGATCCTCCGTCTAACAGTTTCTTAGCGGATGCTATCAACGGCCAGATCAAAGAATATGAGGTTCGTATGACTTACGCCGTTGACGAGTATGCGGACTATTACAAATAACGTGGAGGATAACAAATGAACGAACTGCCCATGAGCACTGCAAATTCCATCAGCAGCATGCTCGCTAACAACATGTATGGGTCTCTATCCATCGGTGATCATCTTCACAAGGTTCGCGGGATCGAAGGAATGAATACGTTCCAGACGAAACCTTCGAGTGAGTACGCTCTCTTTGAAGAGGATTCTAACATCTTCTGTTTCAAAACGACAGACGAGAAGAACCAGGCCACAGAACGTTACTTTGTGTTCCAGGAGATAACAAAAGAAGAGGCCCTTCAGACGATCAGTCCCTATCTTATGAAAGGCGAACTCGAATCATTCAAGGAAAATGTTCTCGCAGCGATTCGCGGAGAGCTCAATTCTTTCAAGGAGGAGATTCTGAATGCCCAGCAGCCTATTCGGAGCGGGAACGCCAACACCAATGGCAAACCCTACAGTCAGCAGCGCAACCGCACCACAGACAACGATCAGCAATGATGCGGTAACAATTGCTGAAAATGCTATGCGACAGTCCGGCGGAGACGCTCGGGCTGCTTTTTATGCTCTTGCGAAGCAGAAGGGCATCGATGGAGACCAGTTTCTGAATCAGATTCGTTCCATGGGGAATCCCCAGTCAATGCTTCAAAATATGGTAACTTCTAATCCCAGAATTGGACGGTTAATGTCGCTGTTCTCTGGGCTAAGATGATATAAATCCTGCGCAGGTTTATATAAATCTTTCTATTAGGAGTGCGCGGAAATGGCTGATATGTCAAACGCAGAAGTTGCTTTACTGACTGAGCGCGGCGACGGTATGTTCAACGGTAACTCGGCTTTCTTCTGGATCTTTGCGCTTCTCATTCTGGCCGGCGGCGGTTTCGGCAATGGCTGGGGTGGAAATGGTGGTTATGTGACGCATATGAAACGGCCCGTCTTATCAGCGAGCAGACGAATCAGATGCTCCAGCAGAACAACACCAACCTTATCAACGCAATTCAGGGATTCAACCAGGTCAACATGAATCTGACCAATCAGACGAATGTTCTGGCCCAGCAGATTGCGGCTCTCGATACGAAGGTGTCTGCGTGCTGCTGCGAGATCAAGACTCAGATGCTCCAGAATCGGCTTGATGAGGCTGAACGTCGGAATGTCATCCTTCAGGGTGCCGTCGATAATGCCAATCAGAGCCAGTACATTCTGGGTCAGCTCGGACGCTTTGTTGCTTGGGCCGGTAGCGGGTCTCAGGCGGCTGCGGCAGCTGGTGCGTGATACGGAAAAGCTTTAAAAGAACTTTGTAGGCCGAAAGGATAAGCTCTTTCTAGTCCGGTCCTCGAGGTAACGGACTAGTTCTTCAAAGAGGAGTGGATGATGCGATTTAAGTATTGTTTGCTCCTCTCCGATTTACTTCCTAATAGAAAGATAACAAAAAAGCCCGTTTTGGGTTTGCGCGACATACTTCTCAGGGCTCTGTCAATGATCCTGGATTACGATGGCCGGCCAACCATCGTATGGGTCGTTTGATCGAGCCCGGGAGCTGTTTTAAATCTCAAAATGGGGAATTTCTCTAGCTAATGGTTTGATCAAATCATTACGTAATCACAACAAAGTATAGGAGAAGTAAATCATGAATGTTTGGTATTTCGATAAACAGATTCCTGATGAACTTCACGGTGCAAAAGACTATATTAAGCGAGCAATCGAGATTCGTCCGATGAGTGCGGCCTGGGCTAAGACTCTGGCTGAGATGAGTTCGAACGAATTAGAGCATGCAACGAACCTCTATAAGATGTATCAGGAATACTATTCCAAGATGGCAGAAGCGTATACGACCGAAATGCCAGACTACATCGAAACTTCTTATCAGAAGATTACAGAGGAGTATACAAAGTGCTCCGCTGAAATAAAGTATCTGCACGAGATGTTTAAACAGTAAAGGAGGCGAATCTCTATGCGAGAAGCGTATCCTAATGAAATAATGCACTATGGTATTCGTGGGCAGAAGTGGGGTATCCGTCGATTTCAGAATCCAGATGGAACTCTTACTGCTGCCGGACGAAGACGGTATGGAACCGTAGAGAATCTTGAGCTTGGAAGAACAAAATCGGATGCGAGCAAGATAAAGGAAGTTATTAATCGAGGGTCTGTTGGCGAGTTAAAAGAGTATCAAACCAAAATGACAAGTGATGAGATAAAAAGAGCCATAGATCGATGGGATACAACTCAAAAATTAGATGCTATTCAAAATAAGAATCTTGAGCTTGCTCAACAGAAGGTTGAACGAATTTTAAATATTGGGACTAGTGCCGTTGGTATTTATAACATGGGTGCTGGCGTATATAACACTTTCAATAAAAAAGGAAATATGCTTCCGACTATTGGTTCGGGTGGTTCCAAGAAAGGAAAAGACGGAAAAGGTGGATCTGGAGATTCAGGTGGTTCAACGCTTCATGACATTCAGTTCCAAAAAATGCTTAAAACAAAAGATATGGATTATTTTAAGAAACATGCTGATGAGTTTACTAAGGATGAGATAGAAGCTATTTTTGCAAAAGCGAATGCCGCTGAAGGTCTTAAGAATTATCAATCTAGAAAAGATAAGAATAAGAATAAAAATAATTCTGATAACCAAAATACTTCAATGGCCTCTGAGTCTTCTACTGGTTCTGGTAAAGATAAAGATTCGAGATCTACTCCAACCTATTCTCAGCCGAATCGGGAACGTCGAAAAGAAGAATCTAAGATTCCAACCTATTCTCAGCCGAATCGGGAACGTCGAAAAGAAGAATCTAAGATTTCAACTTATTCCCAGCCGAGTCAGGAACGTCGAAAAGAAGAATCTAAGATTCCAACCTATTCCCAGCCGAGTCAAACAAAAGTTACTAGCGATAGCTTAAGTAGGAATTTTGGTAAAGCGTTTGATAAGGTTGAAACGCCAACCTATTCTCAGCCGAGTCAAAAACGTACAAAAGAAGATTCCATGAGTAAAACCGTTGGAAAATGGTTTGATTCAGCATATAAGCCGAAGCATGATGTTAAGACTCCGACTTATTCTCAGCCGAGTCAGGTAAAGGTTTCGGATATTAAGTCAAGCGCTAAAGCTGTTGATAATTTGACCAGCAAATTATTGTCCGGCAATCAAACAAAGGTAAGTCAGATCTCCTCTCAGCAGCAATTGAGAACTACATATCAGTCGTATCAAGATCTTCATCCAAATAGTGATCTTTCGTTTAGTGACTTTAGTAGTTGGTTCGATTAAAGTGGGTGAATGGTATGAGATATGCATATTCTAATGAGCTTTGGCATCATGGTGTTCAAGGTCAAAAATGGGGAGTTAAACATGGCCCTCCATATCCTTTATATGAGGGTCATGGCAAAAGTAAGGCGGTCTTAGAAAGTAAAGCCAAATATGGGCCAAATAATACTTTTGGAAGCATTGCTTCAAATAAAAAACTTTTCAAACGTACGGCTCTTGAAATAGAGATGGCTAAACGAACTAGGAATCAGAATTGGCGAAACGAACGTCTAACCAAAAAAGCTGAAAAAAAGAAAGAGGGCAAGAAAAAAGACCGCATTCTTGAAAGAGCTGCTAACGCTAAAGCCACGGTCGATCGATATAATGAGATCGGAATAAAGTATTCTAAATTAAGTGTTGATAAACAAAAAGAAATCAATCGTGGCTATACTCGCGCCATGGTAATTTTAGAGACTCAATATTATAAAACTCCCGTTCAAGAGAGAACCATACTAGATCGATATTCACATGTTGAAAATAAAAACCGCGCTCTGAATGATACTTTATTTAAGATCGAGAGTGAATATGAAAAATCTAAAAAGAAGTAATAAACATTCGAGGTAACTCTAATTGAGTCTTTCCAACACTGCTACGCCCAAATATTACGGTGAATTTCGAGAAAAAGTCTTACGCGGAGAAATCCCGGTATGCCGAGAAATCTCCTTAGAAATGAACCGTATTGACGACTTGATCGCGGACCCTAGATATTATTACGATGATCAAGCCGTTGAGGGTTTTATCGATTTCTGCGAATCGGAGCTCACTTTAACCGATGGCGGAGACATGGTTATGCTTCCGTCCTTTAAGCTCTGGGCGGAGCAGTTGTTGAGCTGGTACGAATTTGTTGAACGGAGCGTGTGGGAAGAAGATCCTGATGGTCATGGCGGGCATTTTGTTAATAAGACAATTCCACAGCGTTTGACCAAGATTCAATATATCATCTTAGGCCGCGGTGGCGCAAAGACGATGTATGACTCTGATGTTCAGGGATTCTTCCTAACCGTCGACACCACGACTACACAGCAAGTAACCACGGCTCCAACGATGAAACAATCGGAAGAAGTTTTGTTTCCGATTCGCACCGCAATTACGCGGGCAAAGGGTCCATGGTTTCAATTCTTAACTGAAGGAAGCCTTAACAACACAACAGGTTCTAAAGCGAACCGTCAGAAGCTCGCATCCACAAAGAAGGGCATTGAGAACTTCTTAACCGGATCGTATCTCGAGATTCGTCCGATGAGTATCGATAAGCTTCAGGGTTTACGATGCAAGGTTGCGACAATTGACGAGTGGCTTTCCGGCACCATTCGGGAAAGTCCGATTACGGCTCTGGAACAGGGCGCTGCAAAAGGTGGCATCGATGACTATGTGATCGTCGCCACGAGCTCTGAAGGAACCGTACGAAATGGAGTCGGAGATTCGATCAAAATGGAGTTAATGGACATCCTGAAGGGTGACTATTATGCTCCTCATGTGAGCATCTGGTATTACAAGCTGGATGACATCTCCGAAGTCAACGATCCGAATATGTGGATCAAGGCAAATCCGAATCTCGGCATCACCGTCACCTACGAGACGTATCGTCGGGAAGTAGAGAAAGCCGAGCATAACCCATCGTCTCGTAATGAGATCCTTGCTAAGAGGTTTGGCATTCCGATGGAAGGTTATACTTACTTCTTTACTTACGAAGAAACCCTTCCTCATCGTCGACAGCGCTTTAATGGTATGCCTTGTGCGATGGGTGCCGACCTTTCCATGGGCGACGACTTCTGTTCTTTTACGTTCCTATTCCCGTTGCGTGATAGGTCTTTCGGAGTCAAGAGTCGAAGCTATATAACAGAAAGAACGCTGGTAAATCTCCCGTTGGCAATGCGTCAGGAGTACCAGCGTTTTATTAATGAAGGAAGCCTCGTGATCATGAATGGTTCCGTCCTCGACATGACCGACGTGTATGACGATCTGGATCGATTTATTATCGACGCGGATTACGATGTACGATGCTTCGGATACGACCCGTACAACGCCAAAGACTTTGTCGAGCGTTGGCAGATGGAGAACGGTCCATACGGCATCCAGAAAGTCATTCAAGGTAGTAAGACCGAGTCCGTTCCTCTCGGTGAGCTGAAGATCCTCGCAGAAGACCGTCAGCTCCGATTTGATCAGCTGCTTATGCAATTTTGTATGGGTAATTGCATCGTGATCGAGGACACGAATGGCAACCGTAAACTGTATAAACAGCGCCGTGAGCAGAAGATTGATGCGGTGGCCGCCATGATGGATGCTTACGTAGCGTATAAACTAAATAAGGAGGCTTTTGATTGATGAGAAGGCCTTATGAGAATGAACTTTGGCATTATGGTATTCAGGGCCAGAAATGGGGTATTCGTCGGTTTCAGAATCCGGATGGAACTTTGACTTCTGAAGGAAAAGCACGATATGGAAATTTAGAAACCTCATCTAAGATGCCGCATAGGTCGTTAAGAATTGAGAAAAAATTTGCAAAACAAGAGAAAAAAGCTCTTAAGAAATCAAATAAATTTGGTAAACGGGCAGATAAGGCGTATACAAACAATAAAATTCGGAAGTTTACAAAAAACATTGACAAAAAGTATAGTGCTGACGTAGTTTTGAATCGTTTGTCGGCTATGGCAGATAAATATTATTCTTCGAGTCGGGAAGATCAGATTAAAATGAATCGAGGGCGATCCGCCGTCTCTAATGCTATAAGACAAGCCGAGAAAGCTCGGATCGTCGTTGGATTAATACCAAATGACGATCTTAAGGCCCTTGAGTATGCTTCAAAACTTAATTAATGCCTGACACATTTAGGGAGGTGGTCCAGATGCCATCATTGGGCGATAGGCTAAAACACGCCTGGAACGCCTTCAGCAATACAGATAATTATTACGGCTACCAGTCCATTGGGGCGGGTAGCTCTTTTCGTCCAGATCGTCCACGAATGACGCGAGGCAGCGAGCAATCGATTCTTAACGGAATCATCACGCGCCTTAGCATTGATGTCTCTTCTATTCCTTTATCTCACGCCAAAGTGGATCAAAATGGGGGATATGTTGAAACCATTACAGACGATCTCAATTACTGCCTTACAACCGAAGTTAATATTGATCAGACCTCACGAGAGTTTATTCGCTCTGCTACGGCTATGATGCTTGATGAGGGTTGCGTTGCTCTGGTTCCTACAGAGACAGACATTAATCCAAATCTTTCTACCTCATACAATATTAAAAAGTTGCGTGCTGGACGAGTTGTCGGCTGGTATCCGCAGCACGTTCGAATCGATCTTTATGATGATCGAACCGGCATACATAAGGAGATCATCCTTCCTAAGCAGATCGTGGCGATTGCTTACAATCCGTTTTACTCGGTGATGAACGAACCAAACTCGACTCTTCAGCGTTTAAAGCGCAAACTGGTGATTTTAGACGCTATTGACGAGCAGTCTGGTTCCGGAAAACTGGACCTTATCATTCAGCTTCCGTACACGATTAAAACGGAAGGTCGTCGGCAGCAGGCAGAAATGCGGCGAAAAGACATTGAAGACCAACTTGCCGGCTCCAAGTTTGGTATTGCATACATCGACTCTACGGAGCATGTTACGCAATTGAATCGAGCCGTTGAAAATAACCTGATGAAGCAGATTGAGTACTTAACTACCGTTCTTTACGGACAGTTGGGACTTACGCAGGAGATCATTGACGGGACTGCTAATGAGCAGGTGATGCTGAATTACAACAATAGAACAGTGGAGCCTATTCTGAGTGCGATTGTCGATGAAATGAAGCGTAAGTTTTTAACCAAGACCGCGAGGACACAGGGGCATTCGATTGTATTCTTCAGGGATCCCTTCCGGCTGGCTACTACGGCTCAGCTGGCAGAAATGTCTGACAAGTTTATTCGTAGTGAGGTTTCCTCGCCGAACGAATTCCGTGTCAGAGCTCTTGGATGGAAAGCGGTGGATGATGAACGTGCAAACGAGCTTCGTAACCGTAATCTTAACAAGGGAAAAGACGAAGAACAGGCTCCCATTGCGGCGCTTGATGAATCGTCAAAAGAATCAGAAATAGGAGTAAATCAAAATGGGAGAACAGTTTGACTTTGCCGGCTGGGCAACAAAGAATGACATTCTTTGCGCTGATGGTCGGACGATCCGTGATGGAGCGTTTAAGGAAAACGACGGTCAGACGGTCCCTCTGGTGTATCAGCATCAGCACAACGATCCCAAGAATGTTCTTGGTCATGCTCTTCTGGAGTATCGTCCTGGAGAGGGCATGTATTGTTGGGCAAAGTGCAATGATACCGAAAATGGACAGCTGGTAAAGAAGGCCGTTGCCCATAAGGACCTGACTTCTTTTTCCATTTACGCCAACAATCTTACCCAGCATGGCGGTGACGTTGTGCATGGCAAGATCCGCGAAGTGAGTGTTGTTCTCGCCGGTGCAAATGACGGTGCTGTAATCGAGTATCCGGTATTGGCGCATTCTGGTGAGATCGCCTATGATGAGGCAATTATTTATGCCGCCCCGGAAGGCTTTGAACTCGCTCATGCGGATGAAAATTCTAATGAGGAGGAAAAAGAATCCGTGGTTGAAGAAAAAGAAGTGAAGATGCCTGAGGATGATCAGGCCCCGGAAGACGTTAAGGGTGAATCTAAGGAAAAAGAACCCGAACTCAAACATACTGCTGATGAAGAGGAAAAGCCCGCTGAAGGCGAGAAGACTGTTAAGGATGTCTTTGATACTCTCACTGAAGAGCAGAAGAAAGTTGTTTACTTTATGATCGGCCAGGCTCTGGAAGACGCCAAAGCCGAAGCAAAACATTCCATCGATAATGAATATGAGGAGGATACTACTTTGACTCACAATGTTTTTGATCAGGAGCAGGCTCAGGGTTCCGTGCTGAGCCATGCTGATGTTTCTGCGCTGCTGGATGAGGCTAAGCGCAACAAGGTCGGCTCTCTGAAGGAGATGCTTCGCGACCGTTTTGAGGACAATGAGGAGCTTATGCACTCCATTGATACCACCGGTATGACCGTTTCTTCCGGCAACCAGACCTACGGCTTCAACGATGCCGGCATGCTGTTCCCCGAGTATCGTACGTTCCAGGATCAGCCCGAGTTCATTAAGCGCGACACCGATTGGGTTGCGAAGGTTATGAGCGCTGTCAAGCACAGCCCGTTCTCCCGCGTGAAGAGCGTGTATGCGAACCTCACCGAGGCTGACGCCCGTGCGAAGGGTTACATCAAGGCTCATCAGAAGTCCAATGAGGTCTTCTCTCTGCTGAAGCGTACCACCGATCCCCAGACCGTCTATAAGCATCAGAAGATGGACCGCGATGACGTGATCGACATCACCGATTTCGACGTTATCGCTTGGCTGAAGTCTGAGATGCGTCTGATGCTCGATGAGGAAATCGCCCGCGCGATCCTGATCGGCGACGGCCGCGATGTGGCTTCCGATGACAAGATCTCCGAGACCCATGTTCGTTCCGTTGCTAACGACGCGCCTCTGTTCAATATTAAGGTGAACGTCACTACCGAGCATGGTTCCGATCCCGCGACCAAGGCGAAGGCTGCTATCGACGCGATCATTCGTGCTCGCAAGAACTATAAGGGTTCCGGCAACCCCACCTTCTTCACTACTGAGGACGTGCTGTCTGAGATGCTGCTTCTGAAGAACGACATCGGTGACTACATGTATGACTCCGTGGAACAGCTGGCCACCCGCCTGCGTGTGAAGGAGATCGTGCCTGTTGAGGTTATGGAGAGTACCACGGTTGACGGTAAGGCTCTGATGGGCGTCATCGTTAACCTCGCTGACTACAACGTTGGTTCCGACAAGGGCGGCGCTGTCAGCCTGTTCGATGACTTCGACATCGACTACAACCAGTATAAGTATCTGATCGAGACCCGCATCTCCGGCGCTCTTGTGAAGCCCTACTCTGCGATGACCATCCTCGACAACGAGGCCGCTTCCTGATACTTGGAGGTGGGTTAAATGACGATTGTTGAAGCTCTTAAGAAGCTGATTGTTTCCAAGGGCGGCAATGCTCTTGGTGTGAAGACCGTCTCTGACGCTGCGAAGGTTCTTACCGACATGGAGAACGCTGCGAATCCCCTGAGCGTTCTCTCCATCGACGTTGATGTTGCGGCGGATACGGATCTTCTTGGTAAGGTGATTGGCGATCTTCAGTCTAATGTTGCGGTTGGGCCTCGTTATGTCACCGGTACGCTGAAATACGTGACCGGTTATACTGGGTTCTCCGGTCTCGAGGCTGAGCAGAGCGGCCATTATCTGGTCCTGCATGCCGACCTTGGCGAAGTTACCGGCGCGACCGTTACTATTAAGGGTTCCCACAAGGCGGGTGAGAAGGAGCTCGACATGACCGATGGTATTCTCATCCAGCGCGTTCCCAGCAAGGACATCACCCTTACCTTTACGGCGAAGAAGTCTGGTTATCCCGATTACGCCGTTACCCTTGATCTGAGCAAGCTTGAACTGAAGCCTGCGTCGTAATCACAGGAGGATATTCTCATGGCGAATGCATCTAAGCGGTTTTGCGGAGAAGTTGGTTACGCGCCGACAGAAATCGATGACTATGGCATCGCTCGTACGAAGTTGATCAAGCGGAAGTACTACGGAAATGTCATGGATCCCGGATCCCGTTGGAAAGAGACCGAGAATCTTCATGATGATATTTCCGTAAGTCATCGAATCAGCATCCTTGCTGACCCATTCGCCATTGAGAATTTCCCATATATTAAATACGTGACGTGGCTGGGTACGAGATGGGCGGTTAAGTCTGTTTCTGTTGAGTACCCACGCCTCATCCTTTCTTTGGGAGGCGTATACAATGGGCCGCAGGACTGACCTGCATAATGAGCTGAAAGGATTGCTCGGATCGAAGAATGTGTATTTTCAGCCCCCGGAGAATGTTAAGATGAGTTATCCGTGCTACGTCTATCATCGAGAACCCCCGGATATTTTACGGGCTGACGATATGCTTTATCGACGAGTTCATAAATATGGACTTACTTACATTACTTTAGACCCTGATGATCCCTTGATCGAAGAGACTACGGATCATTTTCAGATGTGTAGACCTGGAAGATTCTATACAGCTGATGGTTTGAATCACTATTACTATGATCTTTATTATTGAGGAGGACATTTAAATGCCTGCACTTACTTGGGATGCTACCGGTACTCGGTATTATGAAATGGGTGTCCAGAAGGGCGTTCTGTATGTTCAGAAGTCTGATGGCACTTATGAAGATGGTGTGGCTTGGAATGGTCTGACGGCTGTTACCGAGAGCCCGGAAGGCGCCGAGCCCACGGATCTTTGGGCTGATAACATTAAGTATGCTACGCTTCGTTCCACGGAGACCTTTGGCGGTACGATTGAGGCTTACACTTATCCTGATGAATTTCTTCCTTGCGATGGCTTTGCCATTCCTGTTGATGGTGTGATGCTTGCTCAGCAGCCTCGTAAAGCGTTTGGTTTCTGCTATCGTACCGAAGTTGGTAATGACACTTCTACTGAGGCTGGTTATCAGCTTCACATTGTTTGGGGTGCCACCGCTTCTCCGTCTGAGCGTGCGTATGAGACCATTAACGATTCTCCCGATGCTATCACCTTTAGTTGGGAGTTTGAGACTACGCCTGTTGCTGTTGCTGGTTATAAGCCTACTTCTCGTATTACGATTGATACGACTCGTCTGGATACGGCTGGCAAGACTGCTCTGACTGCGCTTGAGACGACTCTGTATGGTGGTTCTGCCACCAACGCTAAGCCGACTCTGCCCACGCCCGCTGCTGTTCTGACGGCCATGGGCTGGACGGCTCCGTCGACCTGATACTAATTAACCATCTGGGCCTCACTTAACTGGTGGGGCCCTTTTTATTTTAGAAAGGAGAAACCTGAAAATGATCGAGAAAGTTATTCACTACATTGACTTTGATGGCAACGAGCAGGACGAAGTTGCTCACTTCCATCTTTCTGAGGCGGCTCTGAGCCGTATGAGTATTTCTGTTGAAGGCGGTATGGAAGCTTATCTTCAGAAAATTGTAGAAGAGAAAGACACTGAGAAGATTCTTGATGTCTTTGAAGAGATCATCCAGAAGTCTTATGGCCGTCGTGAGGGTAATCGTTTTATTCAGAAGCCTGAGATGACCGAGGCTTTTACTCAGACGGAAGCTTATTCTGAGCTGTATATGGAGCTGCTTACGGATGTTGATGCGGCCACCGATTTTATCAAGGGTGTTCTTCCTGCTAAGCTCTCTGCCAAGCTTCCTGATGAGATTCCTGCAGAACTTCCTTCGGTAGTGCCTGCTGAAGAGTAATTATGCTTAAGATCGTAGTGCCGAAAGTAACTACGAGCCGATATGATCCGGAACTTGAAATGTTTATAGATGCTGATGATCCAAACAATAAAGACACGGTGTTGTGGCTTGAACATTCCCTTTTTTCTTTATCAAAATGGGAATCAAAATGGCATAAACCGTTTCTTAAAAAAGATGGAATAGATCAAGAAGGATTTATAGACTATGTCCGCGCTATGACAGTGTGGCCAAAACAAGTTCCGGATGAAGTATATACTCGGCTATCAAAAGAGAATCAAGAAGAGATCATGGCTTACATTGAAAACCCAATGACAGCTACGACTTTTTCTACACATAAAGGTATCAATGGAAAAACATCGAATAAAAAACAGCAAATCACGGCTGAGTTATTGTATTATTCGATGATCATGTATGGTATACCATTTGAATGCGAGAAATGGCATTTAAATCGGTTGATGACATTAATACATGTCTGTGACGTTAAGAACGATAATCAAAAGATGAGTAAAAAGGATCAAGCATCGCAGTATCGAGCTTTAAACGCAGCTCGAAAAGCGAAGCATGGAACACGTGGTTGAATGGGTAATAAATAATGGTTGTAACCAGAACTAGTACGGGAAATTTCAATCATTTGAAAAAGTTCTTAATTCGTATGAAAGAAAAAAAAGCTCTCCAAAAAGCTGAAGACTTTGGAAGACTTGGGGTTGAGGCTTTACGTAAAGCAACTCCAAAAGATTCTGGAGAAACTGCTAATTCGTGGGAATACGAGGTTGAGCGAAACAGACAAGAAACGACAATTTCATGGAAAAACACCCATATTGAAAATGGCTATTTTAATGTGGCTTTAGGTTTACAGTATGGTCATGGCACCGGAACTGGTGGGTGGGTTGAAGGCCGAGACTATATTAATCCGGCTATGAAATCAGTATTCGATAATGCTGAAGAGGTTGTTTGGAACGAAATCGTAAATGATTAATATTAAAGCCCTCTTCGGAGGGCTTCTTTTAAAACTTCAAAATGGGGAGTGATTCGGTATGCCTAGTGTTGACGATCGCGTAGTTCAACTGAGATTTGAGAATGCGCAGTTTGAAAAAGGTGTCAGCACCAGTATGAATACATTGGATAAGCTTGACTCAAAATTAAAGTCTGGTGTATCCGGGACGGCACTTTTAGCACTTGGCACGGCCGCTACTAAAACAGCTGGAAATTTCTCCAGTTTATTTAAACAGGTTTCCCAAATAACTGCCATTTCTAAAATCGTTAATTCCGCAATCAATACGAGTGTTAAATTAGCCACTGCTATTCCAAATCAAATTATTAGTGGCGGTAAAACTAGAGCTCTTAATATTGAACAGGCAAAGTTCCAGCTTAGTGGCTTGAATGTTCTTTGGGAAGATATTTACGATAATATTGATAAGGCGGTTAGTGGTACTGCATATGGCTTGGATGAAGCTGCCAAAGTTGCTTCCCAATTAGTTGCCTCTGGTGTTAAATATGGCGATGCAACAAGTGACATGGCTCATGCGTTACGAGGTATTTCTGGCGTTGCAGCTATGACCAACTCTTCTTATGAGGAAATTGGTAGTATATTCACCACTGTTGCTGGCCAAGGAAAACTTATGACGATGCAGCTTCGTCAATTGGAAGCTCGCGGGTTAAACGTTGCTGCAAAATTAGGTGAGCAGTTAGGAAAATCGGAAGAAAAAATTCGTGATATGGTCACCAAAGGAAAGATTGATTTTATAACGTTTTCTAACGCTATGGATGAAGCTTTTGGTGAGCATGCTACGAAAGCAAATGAGACATTTACAGGTGCGTTTTCAAATATGAAAGCGGCCTTGAGCCGAATTGGTGCTGATTTTGCAACACCAATTTTACAGAATACTCGAGACATTTTTAATGCTCTAAGATTAACATTTAATGCGGTTCGAGGAATTACTAGACCGTTTGCAGAAAATGTTTTTACGCAATCATTTGGCAATTTAACATCGTCTGTATCAAAGATGATTTCTAGTATTTCTGATCGGATTAGTAATTTTACTTCATCTGCGCCTTTTAAATTATTTGTTGATCTGATTTCAAAAGATAAGATTGAAATGCCTGAGCTTTCATTCGGCAATGAAAGTAAGGACGTTGAAAAACTACAAAAAATATTGAAAAGTCTCGGATTGGTTGATTGGAAAGCAACTGGATACTTTGGGACTAAAACTGAATCGGCAATTAAAGGTTTTCAGAAGATGCATGGTTTAATGGAAACCGGGATTGTTGATTTACAAACCTGGTCGCGTCTATTGAATGAAACAGAGGAAGATCTTCAATCCACTTTTCATAATAATTTACCGATTCTTTTCTTTGATACTGAAAGCGAAAAAGTATCTGAGCTTCAAAACTTGTTAAAGACTCTTGGTTTGGTTAGTTGGGAAGCAACTGGGTACTTTGGTCCTTTAACACAAGAAGCAATTAAAAGTTTTCAGAGAACAAATGGCCTGGTTGACACAGGTGTTGTCAATCTTGAAACGTGGCTCAAATTACTCGGTAAAACAAAGGAAGAGTTGTCAATTAGCGAATTCTTTGATTTGCCTGATCTGTTCTTTGGTGCTGAAAATGACAAAGTTAAAGAGCTTCAAAATATTTTAAAAGACAAAGGTTTAGTAGATTGGGAAGCTACTGGCTATTTTGGAACTAAGACCGAAGCTGCAATTAAAAGCTTTCAGGTAATGAATGGTTTAATGGAAACCGGGATTGTAGATTTACAAACTTGGTCTCGTTTGTTGGGTAAATCTCAAGAGGATTTATACGCTGAGTACCAGGCAAATCTTACACCGGCTGAGCGGCTTATTAATATATTCAGCAATCTAAAATCTTCTCTTTTAAATTTTAAAGCAGCTTTTAGTAATGTCGGAAGTGCTATAAAACGAGCATGGAAAGACGTCTTCCCAAGTTCGATACAAGACGTTTTAAATAATTTACTTTCGGGTATTGAACGATTTTCAGAAAAAATATTAAACGCCAGTAAGAGAATAAAAGCGTTTTCGGCAACACATATGTTTCAAATTCAAAATGCTTTTAAGGTTTTATTTTCTATTTTAAGCATTGGGCAACAGATTATTAGCGGTCTTGTACGAGGTGTAAAAGAATTATTTGGATCTTTGTTTTCAAGTATTAAACCGGCGTCTGGTGCCATCCTTAGTTTTATTGGTAGTCTTGGAAAAAGTATAATTAAGTTTAATGATTTTGCAAAAGAAACCGATTTCTTTGGAAATGTTTTTCATAAAATTGTAGAGTGGATTCTTTTAGCAAAAGATTTACTAGGTGCATTTTTTACCGAATTAAGGAAACGGGTTTCTGAATCTAGTCATTTTCAGGCACTTGTTAAAACCTGGCAAGATTTTACTCGTTCAATTCAGACTTTAGGTTCTCATGTTTGGGAACGGATTGTCGAGTTGTGGGAAAAACTTAATAAACAGGCTGAAGAACTTGGCTATACCCTTCCGGAAATTGCTGCTGGCGGATTGATGGAAGGATTGCTTTTTGTTCTTGAGAAAATTTTTGATATTGCGGTAAAAATTATTGATTTTGTTACTCCGGCTATTGGATGGATTTCTGATAACATTGGTAATTTAATCACAGTATTAGATTCGATTAATTTAAGTAATATTTTAAATGGTTCTGGGCCAATTTTTGATGTTTCGTTTAGTGATGTTTTTGGATCTCCTACTGAAATTGTTAATAATCTTTTAAATAATGTATTCGGTTTATTTAGTAAGATTAAAACCGTCGCAACTCCAGTTGCTGAAGATGTATTTAATGGGGTCGTCGATTTTGTTTCTGGCGTTGATGCTCTTGCTCCGGCTATTGATACGGTTTCAAATGCAGTTGATAGTGCGGTTAGCACTGTTGAATCGATTACTGGTGCTATCGATACTGTTAAAGGGACTGTTAAAACTGTGTCTGGCACAGTGGAATCGGTTTCTAGCACTGTAACCGAAGCAATCAATACAACCAAAGACGCAGCTAGTTCAGCAAAAGATGTAGTTACCGATACTATTTTGGATGTTGAGAACGTAATCACTCCAGTGACTAATACGGTTCGAGATTTAACTGGTGTTGTTAGTCGTGGCGTTGGTTCATTTGGAAAAATGGCTAACCAAACACGAAAAGTTTATGCACCATATAAAGACGCGACCGAGCACGCTAAAGGATTTATTCAGACAATTGATGGTGTGGTCACTTCTACAGAAGGTGTAAACACAGTTATCGACGGTGTTTCTAATGCCATGTCCGTCATGGGTGATACTGCTAGCACAGCAGGAAGTGTTATTCAAAAGACGTTTTCTGGAATTAAGCGTTGGGTTGGCGGATCAATTGATAGTGTTAAAAATTGGTTTTCAACGCTTGATAGTAGTAAATTTATGGCATTTCTTACTGGCGCCGGAGCCGTGGCAGGCATCGTTGGGATTATAGGTGTTTTTAGAACCATCACTAAGCTGGTTACGACGGCCGGAAAAGTTGTTGACACTGTTGTTAAAGGTGTTGGTAATATTGTTGATGCTATAAAGGCCAAAGTTGCAACGGTAAAAAGAGCTCAAACATGGAAAATTCTTGTGGCACTAGCTCTTATTGTCGCAGTTGTTGTTGGAGCCATAAAGGTTCTTTCGACAATTCCGACTGAAGATTTATGGAGATCTATTGGTATTGTTGCAGGAATAATGGTGTTTGTGCTTGCTATGACTTGGACTCTAACCGCTATGTCTAAAAGCTTAGCAGCTAAGGATGTGAGCTTAACTGGCATAACATTACTGGTAGCTGCACTTGGTCTTACAATATTTGCCATAGCTGGTGCGATTAAGTTATTAGATAGTGTTGAATTAACTGGTGCTCTATTCGTCAAAATAGGAATACTTGCCGCATTGGTTATAGGCATGACGTTTGTTATCAAGGCATTAAGCAAGTCTACTGTTAAAGATATAGCTTCTGGAATTGGTTCGGCCATCATGATGTTAGCTTTTGCTGCAGCTATATCTTTGCTTATAAAAGCTCTTCAGAAATTAGCTAAAGCGGACTTTCATGGTATAGGCGATAATTTGGCTGTAATGCTGTCCGTTCTTGGAATGTTTGCAATTCTTGCCAAATCTATGGGTAAGAGCGGATTTGGAAGTGCGCTTGGGCTGACGCTAATGATCGCGGATATTTGGTTGCTAGTAGCGGCAATGAATTATTTGGCTAAAGTTGACACTAGTAAATTATTAGCATCGTTGCCTGCATTAATCACCATTGTTGGTATGATGACACTAATGATGCTCGCCACACGTGTGGCTGGAAAACATGCCGCAGGAGCGGGTATTGGCATTCTTGCAATGTCTGTGTCTTTATTGATAATTGCTAGAGCAGTTAAGAAATTATCTGAGCTTGACACCAAAAAGATGTGGAATGCGACATTGGCAATAGACACAATATTGCTAATGTTTGGCGCACTTATGGCTGCGTCTTATTTAGGTAAGGCTGGAGCTTTATTGGCAAGTGGAGCTGCTTTCATTCTTGTGTCGGCAAGCTTGTTGCTGGTTGCGATAGCTATTAAGAAATTGGCAGCTATTGATGGGGATGATTTGTTAACCGCAACAGTTGTTATTGATTCTATACTTGCTTTATTTGCAGCAATTATGACTGCTTCCAGTATAGCAAAACCCGGAAAGTTACTTCTTTCCATTGCTAGTTTTGTAATACTTCTCGCTGCTATATTCGGAATGTTTTATCTCTTGAAAGAGTACAACATTGATCCGAACGATATGGAGTCTCAAACTGATTCTATTCTAAGAATTATAGAGGCTTTTGTTGAGTTTGTTGCATTTGCCGGAATTATCGGTGCAATACCTGGCGCTGGTAAGGCTATAGCAAAAGGTGTTGGCGTTATTGATTTAGTGGTGGCCGATCTTGCTGTATTAATCGGCGGCATTGGTGCAATTGTTAATTTACTTGACGGAGAATCTGCTTTTGATACTGGTGTAAGCGTTCTTACTAAGATTGCCGACTTTATAAATAAATACGGAATAACATTTGGCATAGTCGTTGCTGCATGTGCTGGTTTGGGATTCTTAACAGAAATTACTGGTCCAGCAATACTTATAGGTGTTGCTGCCGTAGATCTTGTTGTTACGGATTTAGCATTGTTGTTTGAGGCTCTGTCTGTTTTCGGAGATGAAAATGGCGTTCTGAAGCTATCCACGCTCGAGACTGGTATAACCGTAGCCGAGAAGATCGGAGAAGGTGTTGGCCGTTTCTTTGGTGCCATTTCTGGTGCTTTTAGCGAGGCCAAAATGGAGCGCCAAGGCAAGGGCGTCGAGTCTTTAAGCGCATCTCTCGAAAAGTCTACAGGCGGCCTCCAAGCATTTACTGACGCAGTCAATGGGCTTGACACGACTAAAGTAAATGACGTCAGTTCGTTAGCGACTGCTGTCGAAACGATGTCGACTTCCGCAAAAACATATTCTCCCGAGCTGGCTCAAGCCTTTAGCGACGCACTTACGGCGTATGGTAATTCTGCTTCTGAGTTCTTCTCATTAATGACGGATTCCGGCGTTGATGTCTCCAAAGCTGCGAAGTTTGCTGATGCTATTGCGAGTCTTTCTACCATAGGAATGTATGGGGATGCATCGACATTTGACGCCGAAATGTTCCGCTCGTTCACAGATGCCATTCATAGTTATGCCATTTCGAGTCTCAGTATACTCACTATCATTAACGGTGAGAGTTTTGTTATTGATGAAAGTAAGATCAAAGCCATTGTTCAGATGGGCCAGGATCTGGCTACTATTTATGATAGCATTCCGGCGACTGGTGGAGTAGTACAGAAATTCTTCGGAGAAGAGTCGTTGACGACATTTGCTGGTGATATTACTAGATATGTCACTGCCATGCGGCTCGTTAATGACGTTATTACTGGTTTTGAGCCCGATACAGATGCATGGGGGTTTTTTGTTGATACCGCTGGGAAATTTAGCGAACTCTTAAACGGCCTTGGGCGTATTTTCATTGAGGGTGATACTGCGGCAGATCAGAATAAGATGTCCTTTTTGACCGGACTCCTTGGCTCCACTTCTCTCGATACTTTTGCAAAAGATATTGCTAATTACGTCAAAGGTATTATTGCTGTTAATGATGTTCTTGTTAGTCTTACCAACGAGACATTCTATGCTGGAACTGGTGTTGGATATTTAACCAAAGAGAAGGATTATGAGTGGAGCGGTTCTTGGGATATGCTCGTGGAAGTCGGTCAAAAGATGTCCGAACTTTACAAATCTCTTCCCGGATATTTACCGGAAGAAGACGCGGGCTTTTTCCAGCGAATTGCAAACTTCTTAACTCGGAATAAAAACGGGCTTTCTACATTTGGTGAAGATCTGAAAGATTACATTCTAGCTATAGTCAAAGTTAATGACGAGATCATCGCTGCTGGTTTAGATCCTGAAACGTTACAGATAGACGCCCTTGACGCTGTACGCCAGGTCGCTACAGATTGGACAACAATAGCCACAGATCTTGATGGAGTGGATACCAATAAGATAAGAGAATTAGGTCTTAGTCTTGGCGGCGCGGATACTGGTTTCATGCTTGGTTTTAAGAACTTCTATGACACTATAACCATTATGGATATGAGTCTTATAAGTTCTGCCATTGAGAATATGAAAGCCATTCTTATCAGTTTGAACGAGATGGCATCCGCAGATACAACCGGTATTGGCAATCTGTCTGCTGTATCTAATGCTTTGGGTGATCTTGGAACTACGTTTGCCACCGCATTTTCTACCGGATTTCTTGTCAATACGACCACTTTTATGGGGATCGGATTCGACATTGTAGAGACAATTGCCGAGGGCATGCTGGAAAACCCCGATGAACTTACGACGGCTTCTTCTAGTGTCGCTGCTCTTGGTGCTACTGCTGCTACAGATAAAGGTGATCTTTATCAGCTTGCTGGTACATATCTTATGATGTATATGAAAGCCGGCATGGACGTTATGGGCGGTCAGATTTACACTGCCGTTTACAATATGGCAGGTAAAGGCGTATCTGGAGCTAATGGTAAATACACCGCATATTGGTGGGCTGGCTATTATTTAGCACGTGGTCTTATTAATGGTATGAAGTCTCAGTATGGCGCATTGTATAGCGCTGGTGCTGGCATGGCCAGTAAGGCTCTTCAGGGCGTGACGGATACTGCTCAGGAACAGTCCCCGAGTAAGTTAACGACTTTGTATGGTCTATATATGGGCCAGGGTCTGGCTAATGGTTTAACCGACAGCGAAGGAACTGTTGTGGCTGCTGCGGAAGGTATGACCAAATCTATGCTTAGCAGTTTAAATTCTGTTGTTGGCTATGTCTATGATCTGCTCTCCGGAGCGCTGGATTACGACATGACTATTCGGCCGGTTGTTGATCTGTCTAATGTACGAGCTGGTATGCAGGAATTGGGCGGAATGTTCGGTTCCAATCAGTACACAATGGGTGGAAACATGTATGTTCCCAAAATTGCTGTTGGAAAACTTCAAAATGAGGATAAAACAGTTGCGCCCAAAACCACTATCACCAACAACTTCTACGTCCAGAAGATGGATGAAGGTCAAATCGATTACTTCGTGAATCGTGTAAATTCTCAATTGGGGGCTAGAGTATGAGCAATGTTATTTTACGAAAATTCTGGCTCGAAAATGAGTCAGGCGACTCGGTCCCCTTAAACGGTGAAAGGGGAATCTGGCTGATCGATCCGACCGGCTTAGGAGTAAATAACAATTCCTCTTTCACCAACTTCTCAAACGGTTTCTTCCGAACCGTAGACGCAGATAAAGATCCTCAGCAGACAATTGCCGGGGATCTTTATTTTATTGATAACGTGGATCCATATGTTTCCTATCGTCGTTTTATTGACTGGGTTCTCACATCCAATACGATTTATCTCGTTTATGCTCCGACAGCGACACAATTCCGCCGTAAGATTCGTCTGAGCCATCTAACGAAAACGGAACTGATGACACAGGATTGTCTAAAGGTCCCCATTGCGATGTATGGACTGACACCGTGGTTCCGAATTCTTGAGTATGAAATTCGGGGATCTACGGAAGAAAACGTAACTCCGTACATTGTTGGCGTCACCAGATTGATCACTGACGGACAAGAAGAAACCGAAACAAATGGAGGAAGCGGAAGCAGCGGCGGTGAAGAAGCACCGATTGACGATGGGGAAGAAGGCCCGAATTTAGACGGCGCTTCTCAGGCGACACCGATTGTGGGAGCCGGAGGAGATGACGATGAAGCGCCAACACCAGTTGATGAAGACACTATTGTTCAGCAGCCTCGTTTGGTTCGGGATCATCGGCATTCGACGAGATTGTCATTAATTGTCAGCGGACAATTGCCGGCAGGATTCTCAGTGACGTATACCGGATCCCTTAAAAATCCGTCGATCACAATACGCGGAAAAGAAAGCGGCGTTTTATATGGCCAATGTGTTTTAACTGATGTCGACTCAACCGGTACGGACACATTCACATATTCCAGCAATTATGAAGACTCATATATTACGATGAAGACTCGTAGCGAAACTCTTAGTTTGCTGAATAACATTAGTCGTTTGACTGAGTCCGTATATCCTAAAATTCCAGTTCAGGAATTCTGTACTCTTGAGATTAATTCAGACGAAGACATTTCATCGGTCATCTATATTAAAGTTTATGAGTATTATCGGGGGGTTTAATTATGCTATTCGTAAAAGATCGGCATACGTTTTCAATTAAATCCCAATGTATTGTTTTATCGTTAGACCCATTGGTATATGACGCTACGGAAGACACCACGTCCAACATTGTTGTTCCTACCGGCGGAATCACAAACGATGACATCAATTGTTTTGCGGTCTTTGACGATGAGCCTGGCATCTGGCTCATTAAAGGGCTTTCCCAAAATGAAAACGATCTGAATGTCACGCTTGAACCAGTTTGGCGGATATTTTCCAGAGACCATATCTGGAGCGGTGATGAATACGATTTTAAAGGAGAATTCCTGGCTGATATTATTCAAAATGAGTATATCGATCAAACAGATAGCTTTTACGCCTATCCGTATATGACAGTATCCAGTCTTGATACGACGGGTTTTAAAGTTCCTACGGATGAAGCCGGTGATATTTTCTCTTTGGCGGATTATGCGGAAGATGCCGTAAAAAGCGACAATATTCAGTTTTTGACGACATATACAAGAGAATCTATAGACATCACGATTTGCCAAAGACCGTCCACATCGCAAACCGTTTTATTCAATGACGGCCACACGTTGTTCGAGGGGTCGTCGTTTGGTGACGGTGCAGTTGGAAAAGTTACTGTTTTGCAAAATGGTGAAACGACCGATTATTATTTGAATTCGTCCAATATTGTGGTAACAACCGTCCCTGCCGATCGCGTCGATGGTGAATGGAAGCTAATTTCTGTTGGCGATGATGACGACGAAGACGCCGTGCAATCGGCAGTGGATGATGAATTCAAAGAGACAATAAACAGTTACAAAATTGAATGGGCGTCAGATCGGGAGCTTTCTGTTGGAGACGATGTTCGTTTTCAGTTAGAAGGCGGAAGCGTTCATTTTGGAAAAGTCACATATAAATCGAAGAAATCATCGGATGGATTATACCACTATAAGTCAGGGTCATTAAAAACCACTCTGACAGATAAAGTAAGGAGTGTGAAATAATGCCTGATGCGAGTATAAATGGATTATTCTATGACAGACAAATCTTAACGGCGGACGGACTCGGTGCGTTTGGAGCGTCGTCTTTAAGTGACGGCATCTTAACGGGTTTAGACGGAAGCATGAACAGCAATGTTCTAACAGTCGGAAACGGTTGGGTCATTATTTGTGGTCGCCCAGTATATATTGAAGGTCGGACATTTACGATTACTCCGACGGCCGGCACCACCATGTATTATATGTTAAAAATTGCGGCGGATCTTAATGAGGCCGCAACCGAGTCAACGTTTGAACAGGTTTCGTTAAGCATGGTTTCCGGTTCATCTTTATCGTCTTTGTTAACAAGCAACGTTGCAAGCGGTAGTTATATCAGCAATGGAAGTCGTGTTTATACGAATGACTTAAATAATAGCGGGATGACCGCATCTAACTGGTTGATCCTTTTAAAATCTACATCTGGTGCCGCGCCAACGATTGAAGCGTATAATCGCGCCGTAGCAAAGTCTATGGTTCAGCTTTGGGAAAATACGAGCATCGATTATTTAACGGAGGATACATCATCTTCTTCGTTTGCTGGAATAGCGTTCGGCAGTATTCCTTCCGGGCAAAATACTGGTTCCGTCACTATCACTCTTCCTGAATTGTACGGGTATAATGCCGTATTAATTCAGTATCGTGGATCGCTAGAGAGATATTCTTCCTCGATGCAGGAGAATTCCTATAACTTATCATCTATGGTTTGTCCGTATGAGCCGGGGGTTAACAAAACATATTACTATAACTTAACGGATTGCTTCCTTACTCATAGCTTTTATGATTACACATATCAACGAATTGTTAAGATTAATGGAGCAAGCGCAACCATTGAGTTCTTATGCGGCAGATACGGCGGAAACAAAAATGGTTGGTCTCCCTATGTCTGCATCCCCGGTAAGATTTTCGGAATGAGAATCGGTTACTAATACTTAAAGGAGGATCCCTCTTATGCTGAATAAACAGCGAATTATGTTGAACACGGTTCCGGATGGGACTCCTCCGGTTGTTTACGTCAGCCAGGACGACATCGGACGTGAGATCCAGCTCGTTCTGGTTGACGGTAACGAAGCCATGGCGTTGAAGTCGACATATACCTACTCTATTCGCGGGACAAAATCCAGTGGGACAGGGTTTGTTTATGACGGTACGATCGACGTCATCGGTTATAATACTGTAGAATTTAAGACCACATCCACAATGACGGCTGCGGCCGGACCTGCCAGATTCGGTTTACTGATATTTGACAATGGCGAGCATATTGAGACACTTAATTTCATTCTCTTCGTGCAGAAAGCGGCTTTGGATGCTGAAACGATTGTGGATGAGAGCGACTTTGAGAGCATCATCTCGCAAGCCATTAATACTGCTCTGAATACTCAGGTCAGCACTTTGACAGAAGCTGCTGAGGATGTTACTGAGGCGGTTAATACCTTTACCGGCATGGATGTGGAAGTGACCGGTCTTGAATCCGGTGCAACACCTACCGCGTCGTACTCGAACGGAACTCTGACGCTTGGGATTCCGGCTGGGGACAAGGGCGATACTGGTGAGACGGGCGCTACGGGAGAAACTGGACCGACTGGGCCAGACGGTGTTTCGCCGACAGTTGCGATTTCTACTATTACCGGCGGTCATCGGGTTACAATTACAGATGCGACTCATCCAAACGGACAATCATTTGATGTTATGGATGGGGAACAAGATGTGTTTTGGGCCACGTATGACACAACGACAGCAACCGAGATCAGTGTTGCTAAAAATGCTAATAAAGTGATCTTTTGTAACTATAATGGCGTTATTTATAGATATGAATCGACACTAATTGCCGGCATGTCTTATGCACATTATTTCTACGCTAATTATTACACCAGCACAAATCCTAAAGCTGGTGTTCTTGCGTATGTAAGATGCATAGCCTCCAATTCCAATCCTTCCGGCGTGTGGAGTGACGGTAACTTTTCTGTAACTCCGGCCAGTATTAATGCTATTGAGCTTCCTTCTTCTGCGACCGCTGGAGATTTCCTTTGCTTTAATGGTACAACTTGGGCGGCAACTTCCATGTCCGCCTGGCAGGGAGGTAACTACTAATGGCTTTGGATAAATTAGTAGACAGCTCTCAGCTGGACAGCGATCTCACTTCTGTCGCCAACGCCATACGAGCCAAAACAACAGCTGCGGCGCCCGGTGCGCTGTATAACATATATGGTGATGTCATAGATCTTATCAACGGGGAAGCACCGATCGGATATAGTGAAGATCCTCCGGCGATTGACGGGTGATAAAACAGATTTTTAAGGAGGAATCCTCTCAATGCTGAACGAGCAAACTGTAATTCTAAATGTGGTTCCGAGCGGGGTTCCTCCCGTTGTCCACGTCGGGCAGAATGATGTCGGGCGTGTCATTCATCTGGTTCTGAAAAACGGAAACAATCCCCTTCCGCTTCTGTCGAGATATTCTTATGAGATCCGAGGAACCAAAGCGAGCGGAACCGGTTTCGTATTTGATGAACACTTTACGCAAATTAATTCAAACACTATCCAATTCAAAACCACCGCAACGATGACGGCTGCTGAAGGTCCTGCTCGCTGCGGGTTACTGATATTTGACGGCGATGAGCATGTTGAGACACTGAACTTCATCATGGACGTTCAGAGATCTGCCTTATCTCCGGACGATATTATCGACGCCAGTGATTTCGGCACCATTATCAACGATGCTGTGGAAGATGTTCTGGAAGATGCCGTACATGCTGTGACCGATGATCTTGAAGATAGAGTTGAGACACTTGAAACGGCTTCTGTAATTATTGAAGACGATGGCGATGGTAATTTAACCATTTATATTTAAAAAGGGGGCGATCATCTGCTTAACGATTTCGAGATGATAGTCCATAAGTTTGATACCTCTGATGACATTAAGATTTATCCGATTTCCGATGTTCATCTTGGCGCCATGGAGCACATGGAACGCGAATGGAGCCAGTTTTGTATCGATCTTATGAATGAACCGAACGCATATATCACCCTTGGCGGCGACCTTATCAACAATGCTACCAGAACGGGTCTGTCTAACGTCTTTGACGAGACTATGCGTCCGAGAGAACAGAAAAAGATCATGGTGGAGATGCTGACTCCGATCAAGGACCGCATTCTTTGTGCCGTTACCGGTAACCACGAGCGCCGATCCACGAAAGATGTTGACGACGATCCGACTTACGATATTATGACGAAGCTGGATTTAGAGCACCTTTATCGTGAAAACATGGCGTTTATCAAGATCCAGGTTGGTAAGCGAAAAGATGAAAAAGGTCAGTGGACGACATCCGCTTCCCGACCCATTTACACTTTCTGTGTAACCCATGGTATCGGGACCGGGCGTCTTACAGGAGCTGCTGTTAACCAGACAGAGAGATACGGATACCTTTTGGATGGCTGTGACGTCTTTATCTCCGGACATACTCACAAACCTTACATCACGCAGCCCTCCAAAATCAAGATCGACACCAGAAGCAACAAAGTAACTATAGTCCCATTTAAGGTAGTATCTGCGTCAAGTTGGTTAAATTACGGTGGATACGCAGCACAGAAATTGCTGAACCCAACGAGTCATGCAAAACAGATTATTACGCTTAGCGGGTATAAGAAAGAGATTAAGATTGAAATGTAAACACCGTATAAAGGAGATACTGAAAATGAGCGAAGTTATTATTGTAGCTCTAATTGCTGCTATTGGCTCCGTTCTCGGTCAGTGGATTATCAGTCGAGGACAGACAAAGCAGCGAAAATCGGACGATGACGTTCGAAACGCTTTGATCGATAAGCGTTTAAATAGCATGGAAGAGAAGATTGACATACATAATGGCTATGCCGAGAAGTTTTCTGAGATCCAGACCGACATAGCCGTCATTAAAAACGATATTCAGAATCTATACCATCGAATGGGCGGGTGATCTTATGTCCGTGAAAGTTACAGATAATAAGATCGCTATGACAAGGGGAGACACTTTAAAAGTAAGGGTGTCTCCCTATACTGTTACCTTAGATGAACACGGAGAGGTCATTAATAAAACTCCGTATACTCCGGTTGCCGGTGATACGCTTCGTTTTGCTGTTAAACATACCACCATGCGCGGTGGAAAACAGTATAAAGACGAAAATCCACTGATTCTTAAAAATATTCCGTATAATACATGCATTCTTCAGCTGGATCCATCGGATACTAAGAATCTTGATTTCGACACCTACGTTTACGATGTTGAAATCACTTATGCTGATGGAACGGTATACACCTTTATTGATACGGAGGAATTTAAACTGACTCCGGAGGTGCATTGATATGTTTGGCATGGACGGAGAAATTGAAAAAATCGATGGAGAGCTAATTGGGGAAATTACTACAGATCTTCCGGAACTAACTGGTGAATTGATGCTTGATTCTGCGCATTATCCTGTTATTTCTGGCGATGTCTTCCTTGCGTCATCCGTATATGTAAACAACGTTTTATATGGAACCACGGAAAGTTGGAATCGACAGCCTTTGTTAATTGCTGAAGAGGGTGTCGTCTATGTTTATAGCGATCATGGGTCGGTTCTTGTAGATGGTTCTCCGGTCGATGTTCCGGCAATCAAAATAGGGGATGGATCCACTTATCTGATTGATCTTCCGTTTGTGGATGCGGATCTTTCAGAGGATTTTCAGGATCATATTAATAATACAACCGTCCATGTCACAGCAGAAGAACGAATCCTGTGGAATAAAAGAACTTATGTTCATGAACAGGCTCAAGTATCGGATGTGTGGACAATCACACATGATTTAGATAAACATCCATCTGTGACGGTTGTTGACAGCGCCGGGACGGTTGTTGTCGGTGATGTTCAATACATCGATAACAGTAATATTATTATCACATTTAATGGCGCGTTCTCGGGAACGGCCTATCTGAATTAATAGGAGGAAGACATATCTATGAGCAAGAAATTCTTGGTCAATATTGACCTTAATGGCAATAGCTTGCTTAATCCCGTCCTGAATCCGCTGGCTACGGCTCCGACGAACGCAAATCCTTATTACGTTTATACTTCGACCGCTTCTAGCGACAAAGGGACAATTTATGTAAATATTGGAACATATTCGTCTCCGTCTTGGTTGGCGGTCGGCGCTGTTCAGTCTGTTAATAACAAGACTGGTGCGGTGGTTCTGACGCAGGATGACGTTGGCGATGGCACGACCTATGTTCGGACTCATAATGATTTAACCGACGCCCTCGTAACTCTTATTAACGGCGCTCTTCAGAAGTCCGGCGGCACTATGTCCGGCGCCATCGCTATGGGGTCGAACAAGATTACCGGGCTTGCAAATGGTACGGCTGCTACCGATGCGGCCACCGTCGGACAGATTCCTACGGCCACCAGCACCTCGCCGAAAATGGATGGCACTGCGGCTGTTGGCACCGAGACCACCTGGGCAAAAGGTGATCACGTTCATCCGACGGACACCAGCAGAGCTCCTACCTCTCACGCTTCTACAGCAACTACGTATGGCACCGGTTCCGGAACGAATTATGGTCACGTAAAATTAAGTGATACCGCGTCAAGCACTAACGATGTTGATAGCGGTATTGCGGCAACCCCTGCTGCGGTTAAGGCCGTTCAGGATGCCATTCCGTCTGCTTCTGCGACCTCCCCTAAAATGGATGGAACTGCCGCGGTTGGCACAGAGACTACCTGGGCTAAGGGAGACCACGTTCATCCCACGGATACCAGTCGTGCACCCACGTCTCACGCTTCCACGGCGACCACGTATGGCGTCGGCACGGACACGAAGTACGGTCATCTGAAATTAAGCGACTCGACTTCTGGCACGTCCAGCACGAATGGTGGTACGGCGGCGACTCCGGCAGCGGTGAAGGCTGTTATGGATGCTATTCCCGGCGCTACCTCCACTTCTCCCAAAATGGACGGGACGGCTGCTGTTGGTTCTGAGACGACCTGGGCGAAAGGCGATCACGTTCATCCCAGTGATACGAGCAAGCTGAGTCTTACCGGCGGCACTATGTCCGGTGCCATTGCGATGGGCTCGAACAAGATCACTGGGCTTGGTACTCCGACGGCGGATGCTGATGCCGCTACGAAGGCATATGTCGATGGTCTTCTTGCCGGCGCGGACGCCATGATATTTAAAGGCACGATTGGCACCGGCGGAACGATTACGGCGCTTCCTGCGACTCACGAAGCTGGTTGGACGTATAAGGTCATTACGGCCGGTACGTATGCCGGTAAAGCATGCGAGGTCGGTGATCTGATCATCTGCATCAAGGACGCTTCTACCGCTTCGAATGACGACTGGACGGTTGTTCAGACTAATATTGACGGTGCTGTTACCGGTCCTTCCAGTTCTACCAGTGGGCATATTGCGACGTTTAACGGAACGAGCGGTAAGGTTATTCAGGATGGCTATGGGGTCGCTTCGAGCATTTCGAATGACTCTACGACAATTCCTACTACAGCTGCCGTCTATGCTGCTGTGTCTGGGGCTTCGACTCTTAACACGGCAAGTGGTACGATCAGTACCAGCGCTACTACTACAACGGTTAGTATGCCGGGCACTTTCATCAATGCCTATGCTACGCAGAGTGGTTCGATCGTGGAGGTTGATATTGCACCTGGAACGAACTCTGTTGTATTTACCGTAGCATCGGCTCCGAGCAGTGCGGTTACTTGCACTGTTGTCTACTTCTAATAATACTGATATTTGAGGTGGGGCGGGTCTTAGTGCTCGCCCTGCTCCTCTTAAGGAGTGCTTCAAATGAAATACCTTGGAAAAATTCAAGACGATAAAGATCTCGTCACAAAAGAATATGTCGATAATAGTATTCCCGATTCAACGAGCGATCTAACAAACGATTCGGGATTTATTTCTAGTTTTCCCATTGAGTGGAAAACGTCTAACTCTTATCCAACAGGATGGAGAGCTGGATATGTCGCCGGAAATGTGGGCGATTCCAATTGGAGCACTGAAAGTGCCGAAAGATATTTACGACCATATTATGCCATTAACACCACTAACTATCCTAAGTTTGCGGATGTTAAATCAATGGAGATTATACCGCCTGCTGGTTATGGCGTTAAAATATTTGAAAAAGACGATAACGGAATTACTCGTATTGTCAGTTTTGCAAACACGCAATCTCGCCCCGAATACGGTGGAAAACCAGTTCGCATTAATGTGAATTCATCGTATTCCTATGCGTTGTTTATTGGTAACACAATTACCGCTACGGCTGCCGAGAAAGCGAGTGACTCAGAGTTTATTGCAACAATTTCTGGAATGTTTTATACGGATCGTCTTGGGGATTTGATTGATACACAGCTTCAACTTGATGGACATGCTGCTGATGCGAAGGCTACTGGCGAGGCAATCGCGTCTCTTTCGTCTGTGTATTTACGGAGTTGGGTTGCTGATAGCGAGGAGGAAACCTAATGAGCCTCTATATCGGTGAAACAAAAATTGCGAATGTTGGGACTTTTTTAGCACATCCAGATGCAAATCTCGGCACAAAAACAGCGACAACCAATGGCACGTATTCTGCCGAAGACGATAATCTCGATGGATATTCCGAGTTTAC
>RHMF01000173.1_pt1 | contig 32065 bp, 45 predicted proteins | sample 5365151 | NCBI WGS metagenome assembly RHMF01 (sample SAMN10266501, study PRJNA497801) | feces metagenome | isolation source: feces | host: Bos taurus | place: China: Prairie of Fairy Mountain | collected 2017-08-14 | reverse complement strand
TAAAGACAAAAAAAATAGGTGGTTAAATGGCTTTAGCCATTTAATCCACCTATAAAAAAATTACTGTAACCACCTACTGTTACAAAAACCTACTTGATTATTATATTTTACATAATACCATTCATTAACATGATAACCGTAATAAATTACCTATACCCCCTGCGGTATAACAGTAATAATTTTTTTATCCATACCAGGTTGTTCACGCATGTTTAATCTGGCCGTTGTTTTACATATTTTTGCAACATTTTCTTTAGAATTATCTTTTTTGGTTATAATAGTTTTATTTTTTTTCTTATTTGGAGTTGTTTTTTTAGTATCCATATAATTAGCCTCCTAAAAATAAGAATTATTTAGTTTGCTCATCCTTATGTGATTTCGGCTTTTCATAAGTCATAGCTAATTTACTATCTCCAACTCCAGCTGTTGTAGGGTCATTAAGAGCATTCCAAACAGATACCGCAATTACACCAAGAACATAGGGATTACTAATAGCTCCTAAAAGCATTTGTCCTAACATGGGCCATGAAGTAATGTCTTGGAGAGTTAATCCTGCATAAGCAAGAATAGGAGTTAAAATAGCAAGGATTAATTGAGCAATAAAAATAGGATTTTTAAATCTTACTTTTAGATTCATTTTATTCCATATAAAAAATCCTTAGAGGAAGATTCCTCTAAGGATTATAAAAAATTGACTAATAATTTTAATCATATTTGACCTTAAAATCATTAACAATATCATCAATAGATACAGGAAAACAATAATGAGCATCTACCGCGACATTATAAGACCCACAGGGTTCAAATAATTCTTTAGAATGAGTATGGCCAGAAAGGGATAATGTACGCTGCTTTAAAGGTTTAATATAATCATCAAAATTTGTTGTACAAGTAGGAAAATGGCTAAGATAAAAATGCCATTTATTATATTTTAAAATAGTTGCATGACCAATGACTTCTACTACATTATGACATTTAGACATAGCTTCTTTGCGGCGGTCGGTATCATGATTACCCCAGACGAGATGAATTTTGCCAGGAAGCTGTTTAAATAATTCAATGCCCTCCTCCAATTCTCCTAAGAATAAGTCTCCGAGAAGATATAAATCATCATCCGCCGCAACAACATCATTAAAATTTTTAATGATAGTATAATTCATATCATTAACATTTGTGAATCCTCGCGGTTCATATACAAAAGGTTTATTATGATTAAAATGTAAATCTGAACTAAACCAAATCATTTTATACCCCTCTTTTATCCGTATATTTGAGATGTCCCTATTGCATACACACTTCCGCAATATGGACATCTGAATATATGCTTATCAATATCAAGTTCAATAGTACCTCCACAGTTGTTGCATTTATGCTCAAATGTGGGATGCACAAATAACTTTTTAAGTAGTTGTTTTTCAAAATTTTCTTTAAAGTATTCTAGATCAAGGAATGCTGTTGTATTCGGGTGTAAAAAATTGCTTTCTTCTATAGTCAATTTACTCATGTTGTCTTCATTTATAGTTATGTTGTTCATTCTTCCTCCTCATCAATTATATAATTCACAACAATCTGTCTCTTTTACAATTTGTCCATCTTTTTCTACACAACGCAAAATATCGGGTTCATTCTTATTTTTAGCAGGCTCTGAAAATGAATTAGCACAACTCAAACAATCTTTAGGACATTTACACATATTTAACACCTCCACATCTATTCGATTCAGTCATTATTTTCTCTCTTCTTTCATATTAGCTTCACAATTTGAGTAGTAATGCGACATATTAGACACATACTTACCATATTCAGAGTATTGATATATTGGTTGCCACCACTCTTTGAATTCATCAGTATCTATTTTAGAACTATAATAATAAATATTATCAAAACCTTCATCTAAAGAGGGTTTGATAAATTGTGAATACATGCGGCGGATGATGCTTCTAGGCACATAAGCTCTAGTTCCACGCCGCAACTCATTTCTTTCTAAACAAGTTTCTAAATCTTCATCTATCCAAACTATATTGGCATGTTCATATCCTTTTACATGCTGGAGAAGCCATTTTCTTGCTTTGGGGGTTAATGAAGTCTGATCTACCCAAACAGTTTTATCTGCCGCAAGTGCTTCATTGATAGCTGTCCAAAATTTTTCACAAACTTCATCTTCATGAGAAAAATAAGGTCATCAGGTTTTACAATAGAAAATCTAATTTTATCACGGGAAATTATTGTTGTATATTCATTTTCAATTACATTATTTTTTAAATAAGTTGATTTTCCAGACCCTGGCACGCCACACATTAAATATAAATTTGCCATTTAAATCAATCCCTTCTGTCTTAAATTTTCTTTAAAAATTTTATAAGGTTCTTTTCTATTTCCTTCTTCATCAAAATTATTATATTCCATTTCAAGCAGAAAATCATTATAGTTATAATTACTATATATATTACGGACTTCCGCATGATTCCACTCTTGTTTGCAAAAAATACAATATAGTTTTTTTAAATGTCCTGCCTCTCGATAAGAATTAGTTTTTCGAGGGATATTAATTCCCTCATGGCCACATTTACAACAATACATTTTAGATAATGTAAAATCATTATTCTTTTTTCTTCGCATATAACATCACACCCTTTTCTTTTTATTTATTCTTTATTATATTATAACAAAAAATAATAAAAAAAACAAGGTAAGATATTTTTACCTTGTTTTTTTTAAATTACATATGATATTTAAGAAGAAAATCATTGGAAACTGCTTTAAAAGATTTAGAACCATCTTTAGAACGAAATACAATACCTTCTCGAAGATCATGATCACATACTGACTTTCCAGTAGCATAATCAAGAAGTTCTTCAATGGTATCTGGTAAAATATAATTATTATTTAAGATTGGAACACAAGGTATGCCTAATCGAGTTTGAAGTAATGCTACCATGGATTCAGTTCCCCAACGACCATCTTTAGATGTTATAAAATTAAAAGCCATAAAAGCATGTTCTGGGGCGTGATAATCTCTTTTTTGAATACCAGGGCCATAAGTCTCTCCTTGAATAGTAATCCATTCACAATCAGGAAAATAATTATAAAGAAGATTATTCATCTTTTCATAAATATGATATTTTTCAGCCATTTCAGTATAAACATTAGTTTCATAAAAACATTTTTTATCTGGTTTATCAAATACTACATTGCGGGAACAGATATAAAATTCGTCTTTACGAGGCCATTTATTATGTTTTAAAGTAAAAGTGGTTGAAGTACCATCAATTTTTTCAGTAGCAACCCATGGTTCTTTATCATTAAGAATCCAAGTCATGTTTTGCACTCTTTCTTCATCTGTTTTTGTTACCCATGAGGGCCAACCAGTTTTTTTATCTCGTTTTTTTCCAAAGAAAACAAAAAGTAATTTTTTACCCCACATGCGTTTCATAAGCCATCTAAAAGGCTGATGTGAAAAAAGTTTCCCATGACGCTGTGCCATTTTTTTATATTTATCTACGGACGCCGCCTTGCGGAGATTGTCATCGGCGACCGCATATGTTATATTAAGGTCTTTAGTTAAAAAATCGCCTTCCGCATATGACTTCCCATTAATATGAAAATACTCTATTCCATCTCCGTCAATATATGTGGTGCCATCAAAATTTGCAGCAGACATAAGAAGTCCCTGTGAGATAGATTTACACATCTTTTGAGTTTTAATTCTATAATGTTTTTTAGAAAGAAACTCCATATCAGTAAAAGGTTTTACTTCTGGAAGTTTTGAATCAATCTCAAAATAAAGTGCTAAATCTCCTTTATGAAATTCATCTTTGCCAACTACGACAGTCCAGCCACCAACATGAGCAAGTTCTACTCTATCATACCCTTCAATAGGAGTAATGTTATCAATGCGGACTATATATGCTAGTTCTCTTTCATTATTCTTGTTTAACATTTTTAATTATCCTTAAATATTTTATCAAATGGTACATTTAAATTACAAATTTGTGTATCAGCAGTTGTTTCTACTAAACAATCTATTAATTTATATTTTCCACTGAAATATTTATTTAAATCACAGTAGCAATCCCAACCTAACATGAGGCGGTCGCTGTTATTAAAATGCGGATAGACGCGATTATGATGATAATGTCCCCAGCACCAAAGTTTATAATCAAGATTATATTCGATGCTGCCTAACCATCTTTCCATAGTTTTATCTACTAAAGATTGGTCGACATCGGGTATAAATAAATCAGTTGGTTCATAACATATGGGGCAGGTGTGTGATAGCACTAAATCCCAGCTTTGTGACTGTGCTAAAGCGGTGCCCGCCGCCATTTCTTCTTCAGTTAGTTGCTCTTGTTTAAACCAAGTCCAATTATTAGCGAGTCGATAATATTTATCTACGCTATATGCTCCTGGTAGCACAAGGGTTTGAAGATTCTTCCCTTGTGCTATTGGTATTTCATATTTTGCAGGAGCATCTAATGCATATTTTATATATGGGTATTTATTTTCAACATAGACCTTATTATTCCAAAAAGTTTCGATGTGCCATTCATGAGGGCTACCATCCGCGCACGCACCTGGTCTTTGTTCATGATTCCCACGAATAATAAAATATGTTATATTATATTTGCCCAGTTTTTCTTTAAAATTTTTATCTCTGTAATCAAAGAAAAAATTTCCTCCGAAATCACCAAGGCATATTATAATATCATTATTATTAATAGCTTTTATAGTATTAAGTTTTTTTATAGGACGGTAATCTCCATGAAGATCACCTATTGTAATTATTTTATTCATTTTATTTTACTTACTTTAAGTATTTCTTGCCTTATCTTTAAATATATTATAACAAAAATTTAATAAAAAATCAAAAAAATTTCTCAGTGGTCAGACTTTGTTAAATATAAAAGGCAATTTTTTATTATAGGTGTAGAAAGAAAAATTTTTAAATAAAATTATTTCAAGTCATTAATAATCCTGTTAAAAGCAGGAGAAAGGAGATAAAAGGATATATGGCAAATCAAATCAAATATCAAGTTGGGTTTGATGTTGATAAATCTAGTTTAAATCAGATTAAAACTTCATTACAATAGTTATCACGAGTTAAGCTTAGTGATATAATGAAGATTAATGGTACTGATGCTCAAGGTGCCAGAGAAATTTTAGCTGATATTAAAGAAAAAGCGCAACAGGTTGAACAAGCATTAACTAAGGCTTTTAATACAAAATTAAATACAGCTAATATACAAGAATTTAAAAGTCAATTAAAAAGTCTAAATATTCAAGATTTATATAGTTCTTTTAGTAAAGCGGGCGCCGCAGGTGAAGTTGCATTTAGACAGGTTTCTACTCAATTATTAAGTACAAATATTCAATTAAAAGAATCTAATACTTTATTGAATAAAATGGGAACGACCTTTTTAAATACAATTAAATGGAATATAGCATCATCCGCTATTAATGCTATGAGCAGATCTATTCAACAAGCTTGGGGTTTTACAAAAGATTTAGATACTTCATTAAATGATATAAGAATTGTTACTGGAAAATCTGCTGATGAAATGGCTAATTTTGCAACACAAGCAAATAAGGCTGCTCAAAATTTAGGACAAACAACCACTAATTATACTAAAGCATCCTTGATTTATTATCAACAAGGTTTGTAGGATGCAGAGGTTCAAGCTCGTACCGATGTTACGCTTAAAGCAGCAAATGTTACTGGACAATCTGCTCAATAGGTTTCAGAACAATTAACTGCTGTTTGGAATGGTTATAAAGTTTCTGCAGAAGTATATATAGATAGATTAGCGGCGGTTGCTGCTACATCTGCATCCAATCTTGAAGAACTAAGTACTGGTATGAGTAAGGTTGCAAGCGCGGCCGCCGCCATGGGTGTTGGTGAAGAACAGTTAGCTGCACAATTATCGACAATTATTTCAGTTACAAGACAGGCTCCATAGTCTGTTGGTACTGCATTAAGAACAATATTTGCTCGTGTTGCCGACATTAAAGCGGGTCTTGATTAGGATGGTGTTACTCTTGGTAACTATTCTAGTAAGATGGCTGAATTAGGTATTAGTGTTCTTGATATGAATGGTAATCTTCGTGATATGGGCGAAGTTATGGAATAGATTGGTGCTAAATGGAGCGACATGTCTCGTGAGCAGCAAGTTTATTTAGCAAGAACAATGGCTGGACAAAGACAATATAATAATTTACTTGCTTTGTTTGATAATTTTGAAATGTACAATAAAGAATTAGCAGTTGCTCAAAATGCCACTGGTACTTTACAAAAACAACAAGATACTTATATGGAATCTACAGAAGCTCATTTAAAACAATTAAGAGCCGCTCTTGAAGGAGTATATGAAAAAGGTATTAAAACTTAGGGTATTAATAAACTTATTGATGGATTAAAAGTAGCTACTAATTTTATGGCTCAATTTATTCAAAGCTTAGGTGGCGGAGGTGCTGCTTTAAGTTCTCTTGGTTCTATTGCTTTTATGGTATTTAGTAAACAAATTGGTGCAAGTTTATCAACTACTATTAATAATATGAAAATAGCAAGAGAACAAACTGAGTTTTTTAAAAAGGCAATGGCTGAAGCACAACAATTACAAAATCAAAATGTTGGTAATACATATTCAAAAGAATTATTAGCAGATCAATCAAAAATGATGACTCTTGCGGCAGGTGGCTCATTAACACCTGAAAGTTTTAATCAAATTAAAGAAAGTTTATTAGAATTTAGATAGACTGCAGATAGTTTAGATTTAGTTAAAGGAAAAGTGGAACAAATTCAAGGGGCTTTTAATAATGCATCTCCAGCAATTGCACAGATGATTAAGGATATGGGTGGATTAAATGAAGTGCTTAATGATTCAAATAAAATGGGTATAATAGGATAGTAGATTGAAAAAATAATAGGAGTTATTAGTCCTTTAAAAGAATAGTTAAAAGATGCTTCTTTAGCATTCCAAGAATTTTTGCGTAATACTAATATTAATAGTAAAAATTTTAATATGGATCAAGCATTGGATAGTATTAAAAAAGTGCAGACATCATTGACTTCTGTTATTAATAATTTATATCAAGATCAACCTGATTTAGGGGGAATAAGACTTTTTGATACTTTACCGTAGGCAGCTCAATCAGCCGTAACAAAAGCAAATCAAGATTTAGCTGGATTAACTATTGATCCCACTCATTTTTAGCAGTCAAAGGCTGTTATTGAGTAGACTTTTAAAAATTTTACAACTACTCTTCAAAACCATATGAATGATTTACAACTTGCTTTAGACAGTGCTGATCCTAATTCTTCAAAATATCAAGAATTACAGCAACAAATTTAGGCTATTTCAAAAGCATTAGAAGAAGCAAGAATTAAAAAAGATGGATTTTTACAAAGTGGGATGAATACTGCTATAGTTCAACAATTTACAGCCATTACTAGTAGTATTACAAGTTTAGCAATGTCTATACGAAATCTTCATAATTTAGGAAGTATTTTAAAAAATGAAGATTTAACTGATGGAGAAAAACTAACGCAGGTAATCATAAATATAGGTATGGCTATTGGAATGATTTTACCTGCATGCGTAAAATTAAATAAGGCTTTAAAATTAACAAGTTTAGCAAAATTTGAAGATGCCGCTGCAGCACAAGCCGCCATGGTAAGTAATACAGCATATTCAAAATCTTTAGGGGTAATGGGTATTGCAGCATCAAAAAGTACTATTCAAATTAGAATATTAAATTCAGTATTATCAATTAATCCTTTTGTTCTTATTGCAACTGCAATTATAGGAGTAGTAGTTGCATTAAATAAAATGGCAGAAGCGTCAGAAAATACTCGTAAAGAATTAGTAGAATTAAATAATACTAAAATTGAAAAAGAAGATGAAATTCAAAAAGAGTTAGATTCTCATAAATAGTTATATAGTTCTTTATAGGATTTAAATAGTCAATATTAGAATCAAGAGATTACAAGATATGAATTAAAATCTGCTGTTTAGGATTTAATTAATCAATTTGGATTAGAAGATGCAGCAGCAAAAAATCTTGCTGATTCATATGCTAATTTAGGTGAATATATTGAATAGGCTAGAGAGCAAATGATTTTAACTCGTTATGAATCAGCTCAAAATAAATTTAATGATGTATAGGATTTAATTTTAAATTCTTTTCCTACTAATACTTTTACTGTTATAAAAAATCAAATACGAGATGATTTTAATAATACTTATTCAGCATGGATGAGTGATTATTCTGATACAGATGGTTCTGGTATGCATTTTCGTTTTAGTGGTCCTATGTATACAGAAGATTCACCTAGAGCTATTAATAATATTGTAGATAAATATAATATATCTAATTTAGAGATTCCAAATTTTGAAGATAATGTAGATTTATTTATAGAATTTTGGGATAAGGTTCAACTTGCCGTAGATGAAATGGATGCATTGGTTGATAAAAAAATTATTACAGAAAACAAAAAAAATCAATCTGATGTATATCAAGCATATTCACAATTTTTAAAAGATACTGAAAATATTTATAAACAATATGAAAATAGTTTTAAAAACTTATAGAAATCTGCAGGAGATGCAGCTATAATTTTAGCTCAAGCAACTGGAGATATAGATTTATCTAATGTAAAAACTTTAAATGAATATTATAATGAACGACAATAGGCAATTTAGGCCGTTAATCTAGAATTAGAAAAAAATCAAAATTTATCAAAAAATATTAATACAAAGCCAGAATAGTTAGTAGATCAATATTTAAAATAGAATAATAAAAATCTTTATTTACAATATGATGATGCTGCGAAATTTATTGATAAATTCGGTCTTATTGATGAAGCTGCTCAAAAAACTATTGATAAATTATCTAAATTAGATGATGCACATTTATATAAAGTATTAGATAAATCAGAATAGCTTACAACATGGGCAGAATTAGATAATTATATTTAGAGAATTGCTAATATTGATTTATCAAAAGTTGAAACTGTATTTGGAAAAGATATGGAAAATATGAAAGCAAATGCAGCAGAAATTTATAAAACATATTAGTCTTTATATGAAAAAGTAAAAAAAGGTGAATCAATTTCTCTAGAAGATTATAATATATTACCTAAAGAATTAAAGTCTATGTTTAAAATGGCCGAAGATGGTACATATAAAATGTAGTCAGATTTTAAATTATTTGAATAGACAGTTAATAATTTAAAATTTGAAGGATTTAGACAAAATTTAGAATAGGCTTTAATTTCTAAAGATATATTAAATGATGCTAAAGAACAAATAAAAGGATATGATCCTTATCAATTATATGAGCGTTATTTAACAAATGAAAACTGGGGGGCAGAAAAAGTATCTGCTTTTAGAGGTCAATCAGAAGTTAGTGTTATTACTGGATATACACAAGAAAGTATTGATTTAAGATTAAAATATTTAGAAATAGTAGAACAAAATGATGAAGCTGAATTAAACTATATTCATACCTTACAAGAAAAAGCAGAATTATAGCAAAAAGATCTTGATTATATTTTTAATAAATTAAAAGATATAGGTGATATTTTTAAAGATCAAAGAAATATATAGGATTTAATTGATATTACAAGTTTTCAATTAGATCAAGCAAAATTTCCAACTGATGAAGATATTGATACTAAAGTTTTTGAAAAATTAAGTAAGCTTTATGAAGCAGAAAATTAGAAAATGGCAGAGGCTGCAGAGGAAAATTCTGGACAAATTGAAGGCTTATAGGAAGCCATGTCTAAAATTCCTAAACAGGCAAAAAATGCTGCGAATGCTATATTAAGATTTGATAATGCATTACAAGATATTATAGATCATTATGATGAGTGGTTAGAAAAACTGTCTACTGGAAATTTAGAAGATTTTGCAACAATTGCAGATGATTTAGCAGATGCTTATGGAGATTTATTAGATATTGATGCAAGTATGTTACCAGATGACTTTTTGCAAGATGTTAATAATTTACAATTAATGCAAGATGTTTTAAATAATGTAGATGGTGCTTATGATGAATTGGCAAATAAAGCTTTATAGTCGATTCTTCTTGATGTAGATATAAGAGATGATAATTTTTGGGATCAACTACATGATATTCAAAATTATGTTTAGGAATTAAGAAATAGTGGTGCTTCTGATATTGAAATTGCAGCAGCTTTATAGACAAGTGGAGTTTAGGATGGTTTAAATGGTTTATTAAATATGATTTCTGCAACTGTCCCTCAAGCTAATGCAATTATGAGATTGTTAGGTTTTAATGCAACTGTAAAAGAAACTGAGCCTAAAGTTGAAACAGAACTGGTAGAAGATGCTTATTGGGTACCTCCAACTTATTCAACAACAGTAATACCAACTGGAGGCGAAAAAGAGCCTCATTCTTATACTGCATTATAGCTTAAAACTCCAGGAACTTGGATAACAAAAGTAGGAAAAAAAGATACTTATGTTCCTGGCGCAGGCGCTCTTTAGATAGACACATTTGATGGACTTTCTGCTGGAGGAGGGGTTAAATATGAAAAATCCTCTAATGGCGGAGGTTCTGGAGGAAATAGTCGTCGTTCTAGTGGCTCTGGCGGAGGCGGCAGCAAGGGAGGCGGAGGTGGCTCAAGTAAAGGTTCTGAACCCGACAAGTCTCAAAAAGATAGAAAGAAGCCTGTTGAAGATACTAGGGATATATATCATGATATTAACATTTAGCTTAAACAAATTGAAAGATAGTTAAATAGAGTTCAAGATATTCAAGATAGATTATATGGCAAACAGCTTCTTGATAATTTAAATAAACAAACTGCAATATTAGAAAAACAAAAAGAAAAACTTAAAGAAAAACGAAAAATTCAATTACAAGATTTAGAAGATCAAAAGAAGATTCTTACTTCGCTTGGTGTAACTTTTGATGCATATGGCAATATCAGTAATTATATGTCAAAACTATATGCTGAACAACAGAAAATTAATAAGTTAACTGAACAATATAATGCTTTAATTGATAAATATAATGCCTCAACAGATAAAGATTATAAGAAAACAGTCGCGGATGATGCAGAAGAATTAGCTAAGAAACTTAAAGAAGCAGAGGACGCATATAAAGAACTTGAAGATAAAATTAAAGATTATGACAGTCTTCGTTAGGATATGGAAGACTTATTAGATGATATAGAAGAAATTACCCAAGAACAAATTGAACTTAATATTCAAAAATTTAATATGGAAATTGAAATTCGTCTTGAAATGGGTGAAGCATAGAGAGATTGGAATGAATTTAAACGAAATGTTTTATATAAAACTAATATATTAAAAGACTCTGAATTTGATGAAATTTTTAAAGATGCAATGCATAGTTTTGAGGATGCATATTCATATCTTAATGTTCGTGGCTCTATCGGAACTATTCAATCATTAACTGAACAATTATTAATTACAAAAACAATAATAGAAGGAATAGATGAATTCGGAAGTTCTGCTTTTTATGGTGATAATAAAGCTCAAGCCATGGAAGATCTTCAAAATTATTTAACAGATTTAATGGAACAAATGCAAGATTATGAAGATCTTATTAATGAAATCGATGAAGCATATTTAGATACAATAGATGATGTTGCTGATCAATTTGACAAACAAATTGAAGATTTTGAATTTATTAGTGAATTATTAGAACATGATATAGACTTATTAACTTTATTATATGGTGATAAAAATTATGCGGCAATGGATAGATATTATACTGATCTGAATGCAAATAATTTAAAACAATTAGATTCATTAAGAAAACAAGCATAGTTCTGGAAAGCACAGCAAGAAGCTGCAATCGATGTAAATGATGCAAAAGCATTTGAAGAACATTATAAAGAAACAATTAATAATTTAAATTCTTTAATTGAAGAATCTGCACAAACTCTTCAAGATAAATATATTAATGCTATTGATCAAATATTTGATGAATTAGATAAAAAAATAAGCAATGGTAAAGGTACTGATTATTTAAATATGGAATGGGAGCTTATGAATAAAAATGCAGATGAATATTTAGATACAATAAATTCTGCATTTTCAGTTCAAGAGCTTCAAAGAAAATATCAAAAAGCAATAAACGATACTAAAAATATTAAAAATCAACAAGCATTAAAAAAATTAATGGATGAGCAATTAGAAAATCTTAAAACCAAAGAAAAGTTAACTCAATATGATATTGAAAGAGCCGAAAAATTATTACAAATTGAACAAGCAAGAATGGCTTTATAGGATGCCAAAGCTAGTAAAACATCATTAAGATTAAAAAGAAATGCTCAAGGTAATTACTCTTATGAATATGTTGCTAATAACGCTGGATTATTTGAAGCTTAGAGTGCATTAGCCGCCGCACAAAATGATTTATATAATTTTGATAAAGATAGATATAAATCTAATTTAGATGATATGCTTGCTGCATGGAAAGAGTTTCAATCTGAATATAAAGATATTGTATTAGATACTTCTTTAACAGAAGAAGAACGAGTAGAACGACTTGCTTTATTAAGAGAAGAATATGGTGAATATATTAATGATAAAACCGCAGAAAATCTTATTGTTAGAAATAATTTAATGGATTCTGCCTTTGCTGATATAGCTACATTATATAAACTTGATGCAGCAAATTATATACAAATGACAAATGATAAAAAAGAGGCTTTAATGCAAAATTTAATTCCCACTTGGAAGGGTAGCCTTCAAGAAATGTCAGATAGTGAAAAAGATATTCTTATGGGACAATTGGTTCCTATGTGGGACAGTGGTATTCAACGAATGTCAGACAAGGTTGCTGGATAGGGAGGATTTATTTCTATTTGTGAGGAAGCTTTTAAAAATATTACAATAGCTACTGAAAATTATGAAAAAGAGCTTGATAAAATGGCAATAACGGCGGGTATTGATCTTAGTGGAATTAAAGATGGTATTGACTCTCTTATAAGTGCTAATACAATATTAATAGAAGATACAAGTCAATTAGTTGATCGAATGAATGATGAAATAAATTCTATTAAAAATATAAAATTTTAGGCAGAAAAGCTTAAAGAAGAATATAAAAATGTATATGATGCTGCCATGGAGGCGGTTGATGGAATTCATGCATTTATGCAAGCTCAACGAGAACAAGCAGCTGAAGAGGCGGCTGCCGCTAAATAGTTAAAACCAACAGAAGCTGCAGTTAATGAGAATCCTGGAGCTGGTAAAGATATTTCTGGAAACACAAAAGCTTCAAAAAGTACACCTAATGTAAGTGGAAGTGGAAAATCTACTATTACAAATAAAGAAAAATATTTAGATTACACTTTTAAAAGTAACTGGCCTAATAGAGATTTTTATTTAAGCGGTAAATATGTAGGAAGTTTTGATGGAAGCGGATTTACAACAAAAGATGCTGAAATTATTCAAGATATGATTGATAATGGTATTTGGGGTAAGAATTATAGCGCAGGTGCTTGGCCTATATATAAGTCAAAAACTAAAACTATTGAAGAATTATTAAAATCATATGGATTAAAAACTGGTGGTTACACTGGTGATTGGGTAGGAGATTCTGGTAGATTAGCTTTATTACATCAAAAAGAATTAGTATTAAATAAAGAAGATACTCAAAATATTTTAGATAGTGTTACCATATTAAGAGAATTACTAAATTCTGCTACGGGAAATATAGCTAGTAAAATGTTTTCATTAAATAATAAAAATTCAATTATGCAATCATTATTTGGCGAAGGATTGGAACAAAATGTTCATATAGATGCAACCTTCCCGAATGTTAATAGCAAAAAAGAAATAGAAGATGCTTTTAGCGAATTAGTAAATCTTGCCGCGCAAAGAGCATTAAAAAGATAAGAAAAGAGGGGTGTAACAACCCCTCTTTTTTGACATTTATAAAAATTTATGTTATACTTATATATGAGAATATAGTTATAGGTTTCGAGGTCAAAATCATATAATTTATTTATTAAATTTTTATTATTAATAATAAGGGGATAAAAGGAGGATATAGGTTATATGAATGTAAGCTAGAAAGTTTTAGATGCAATTGAACTTTTAGCCACTTCATCGGTTAATAAAGCTGAATATGATAAAACTATCCAAGCTCAGATTTTATCTTGTGAAGATGCAACTATAGGTAAATATAGATGTCGTTATCAAGATTCTGTATTTTATGCATATTCAAATAATTCAGATATGACTTTTACCAATGGTTCTTATGTCTATATTCTTGTGCCAGGAAATGACATGTCTAAACAAAAGACAATTCTTGGTTCAACAAAGAAACTTGGTATTAATTATATTTCACAACTTGAAAAAGATTAGATATATAATATTAATGGTACTAATTGTGTAATTTCTAATGAAGTATATTATTTAAATAGTGATAATAAATATTATTTATATGATATTTATAATTATGAAAATAATATAAATAATGTAACATTAGATATTGAAGCATTAGAACATTATATTAAACAATCTTCTTCGCTTCTTGTAGGGGCAACTTTTAGAACATAGATTCCTCCCTCAAGACAATATAGAGGTCATTATGGAATTGCTTTTAATTTAAGATTTCAAGATAATGCCTCTAATCAATAGGTTATTCGATCATATATTATAGATGAAGATAATATGATTGATAATCCTTATAAATTAATTCATGATACAAGACAATATCAAGTATTTGATATTGATGGCTCTAATTTTATTAGAGTTGAGTCTATTGAGATTTTTAATAAAGATTTTCCAAATGCGGCAAGTAATATTACCACAGGTGTTTTAAATGATGGTGATATTATTATTTCTAATTTAGAAATAAGTGGTGTAGAACGAATGGCGGAAAATGAAATTAATGGAGTTGCTATTTCATTTTATACACCACAAGGCACATTTTTTACAGGTTCATCTACTTCTGCAAATTATAAAACCATTACCGCGCAAGTAAAGGTAAAAGGAAAATTAGTTTCTACAAGTCAAAAGATTCCTTTCTATTGGGGCCGTGAAAATGTAGGTATTACACCAAGCAGCCAATATTATAATAAATATATTGGACGCGGTTGGCAATGTTTAAATAATAGTAATATTATTGAAGAAGCAACTGCAACTACAGATCCTATAATTGAATGGGTTCCAGGTAATGATACTTATATATTAAATTTTAATCAAGCAACCGCAAGACATAATAAATTTAAGGTTGCTATTATATATGATGGTAATGTTATTACTAAAGAAATTGATATTCAAAATTTAGTAGCAAGTATGCCCGTCTTAACAATAGAATCAAATGATGGGACTAACTTTTATTATGATATTGGACACCCTAATTTAACTTGTAAAGTAAATGAAGGAGAGCCAACAGATTATAAATATTATTGGGCATATGAATCAAATGCAGGAATTTTTAGTGATTTACCTGAAACCACTAATTTAAATATTGATTATGAAAACGCGGTCGCCGCTTTGGCGAGTTTACGAGCGGAGATTGCTAGTGGTACTAAATATGCGAATGCAGAAACTGAAAATCTAAATAATTTAGCTGCCGCCGTTAAAGCATATAATTTTATTCAAAGAGTTCAAGGGAATAAAATATATAATGTTCAAATAAAAAATATTACTAATTTTGGTATATTTAAATGTTCAGTTTATAATGCTCAAGATATTTATTTAGGAACTGCATCTATAATATTAACTAATTCATTAGAAGGAGAAAACTTTTATTCTCTTGTAATCAACAATGGATCTGAAGCTTTTCAATATAATGAAAATGGTGTAGCTCCTAATAATAAAAGTGTAGATAATCCGATATTTATTCAAAATTTAAGTTTTACAATTTATGATAGTCAAGGTAAAGCATTAGATAATGATATAATTGATAATATTAACAATTGTAAAATTAGATGGGCTTTTCCTATTAAAAATACAATGCTTGTAGAACAGGCAGAAAATGGTATTGCTGCAGAATAGGATGAAAATTATAAATATTATGATAATATTATTAATTTATCTTATAATATTGCTCCAAGATTTAACACAAAAAATCAAAATAATCAAATTAAATTAACTGTTGATTATAAAGGAATTAGTTTAACAGCTGAAACTGATTTTACATTCGTTAAACAAGGTGAACCTGGTACAAATGGTACGAGATATTATGTAAAAATAATTCCTAACACGCAAATGTCTAATCCGCCCTTGTGGCCAATGATTACTAAATCAGGTAGTGATTATATAGTTAATTATGGTATTGGTTCCACCGCAAATGAAACAACTATTGGAGTTGATGAAAATTCTTATTATAAATTTTTTAAAGCTCAATTATGGCATAGTGGAGAGCTTGTTTGGGAAGGAACTGATGCAACAAATATTGCATTAGATAATCTTACTTATCCTAGTAATATACGTTGGGAAATTTTACAAAATAAATATAATTATACAACATATGATGATTCAGCTTTTTAGGTTATTCATACAAATGCAGGTGATATTCGATATACAGGAGATCATTTAGCTTCAGCACTAAATACTCCTCTTGCTAATATTGTTAAATGTAGTATTACTTATGAGGGGAAAATATATTATGGAACTATACCAATTATAACAGCATGGACAATAAGTGCTGATTATAAAGTTAATTTAAAAGATTATACAGGTTATAGACACGTAATATATTCATCTGATGGTATATCCCCTCAATATAACAATTCTCATCCTTTTGAATTTATTATTAATGAAAAAATTAATAATATTTGGGAAGATGTTTCAAATATATTAGGTACCCATACTATTAATTATACTCCAAGTGCATGTGGTAATATTAAAGAAGCTTCTAATGGGTCTAATTTAATATCTGTTGATTCAAATTTATTAACTTTATTAACAGGTAATGTATATAGATAGGGATTACAAAATAATCAATGGTATTATAAGCCTGCTTCTACATATAATGGTGAGTGTGTTAATTAGGCAGTTACTTGTATTTATTCACAAAATGGTACAATAGTTGGTAAAATTCATATTCCTATTCATTTTTTATTAAATAAATATGGTTTATCTAATTTAAATAATTGGGATGGTAATAGTATTCAAATCAATGAAGAAGGTGGATATATATTATCTCCACAAATGGGCGCTGGTGTAAAAAATAATGATAATAGTTTTACTGGCGTTTTAATGGGTGAGGTAAAAACTCCAGATAAAAGCACTCCAGATATTGGACTCATGGGATACAGTAGCGGCAGCCGCACCTTCTTTTTAAATAGTTAGAATGGAGCGGCCTTATTTGGTAAAAAAGGTAGCGGCCAAATAGCTTTAGACCCTTCTGCTGAAAAAGCTTTATTATATAGCGATAATTTTTGGGAAAATTATAATGTTGAAACAGGCTTACCAAATAATTATAATTCATCTAATGAGGCTGGATAGGGATTGTTAATTGATTTAACGACACCTGAAATCCGTTTTGGCAATGGTAATTTTAAAGTTGATGATAATGGAGTTTATATTCGAGGCAATTTTGTTTTAGAAAATGGAACTTCAGTTCAATAGGCTATTGAGGACATATAGGGTGCTGCAGATGATGCAATTATTTCTGATACTTTACATTATCTTGTTACTTCATATAATAGCGGTGTTACAACAGAAGATGGAGATTGGGGAAATTGGTCTACAAATGTGCAAAATGTAAATTCAATTAATAGATATTTATGGACATATCATACTTATATAAAAGGTGATGGAAGTACGACAAATACTAACCCTGTAATAACAGGCGTTTATGGAGATCAAGGTTCGTCTGGAGAAGATACTGTACAAGTTATAATTGAATCAAGTGTTGGTAATATGTTTTTACGAACTTTTACTTAGGCGACTTTAACTTGTTATGTTCGTAAGGGATTAGAAGATATTACAGATCAAGTTACACGATTTAGCTGGATTAAAAAGAATAGAGATGGAATCGTAGATGTGGATTGGAGCAGACCTTCACAACAATCTATCGAAATTGATTCCGATGATATAAAAACAAAAGCAATTTTTGTTTGTGAAGTAGAGTTTTAAGGAGGTAAAATGAGTAATGGCAACAAGTTATGGTTCAATAACTATTGTTGATATTGGAGATTTAGGAGAATTAACAGTTACTCCTTAGAGTAATCAACCAACGATGGTTGTTTATAATCCTGATGATAATTCTTATACTCCAAATTGGGGTGGATCACCTTCTTTATATGTTACACCCGTAGTGTATTATGGTAATACTAAATTATTAGATTCTGATACCAATTCTTTACCAAATACATTATCAATTGTGTGGAAATATCAAGTTGGTAATAGTAGTCCTATTACAATTAATGCTACCAATCCCCCCACGGGGTATACGATTACTAATAATGGTAGATTGCAAGTAAATGCAAATCAACTTACTGTTAGTAATCCAATAATTACCTATATTGTTGAAGTAACATATATTGATTCAACATTAGGTCTAAATGCTGAAAACGCTCTTTATGCAAGTGGTCAGATTACTTATGGTTTAATTCAAAATGCTAGTACTTTGAGAATGATTAATATATCTGGTGCTGGAGCGTTTTTATATAATAATAGTAATGTTTGTCAAAATTCTCCTATTGTATTAACTGCTACACCTATGGGTGTGACTGTAGCCGGATGGCAATATAAAAATTCAAGTGGTAATTGGGTAAATATTTCTAATTCAGCTTCTAATACATTAAGTGTGAGTGAATCAACAACCACATATTTTAATAATGATGTAGGAGTTTTTCGTGCAGTTAATAATACAAGTAATCCTACAGTATTTGATGAACATACTATTGTAAAAATTCGTGATGGTGCTAATGGTACTTCAATAGATTCTGCAGTTTTATCAAATGAAGACCAAATGGTTCCTTGTGATAAAGATGGCGATCCTATTACAGGCGCTTTTAATCAATGTACTACTACATTAACAATTTATGAAGGTAATACTGCGACTTATACTGGATGGGAAGTTGTAATTGATCAAACTCATGGTGTAACTGGCACTTGGGATAGTACAAATCATATTTTTACAGCATCGGCGATTAGCGCAGAAACAGGTTATGTTACATTTACATGTAGTAAAACAGGACATAATACTTTAACTAAAACATTTTCTTTAGTAAAAGTTAAAGCAGGTGCAGATGGTACAAATGGTACATCGCCTATAGTTTATAGTTTAGAAACTGATGTATTAGCAATTAATAAAACTGAAGCTGGAACATTAACTCCTTCAACTGTTCATTTAAAGGCTTATCGCCAAGAAGGAAATGGAGCAAAAGCAGCATATGCGGGTATTTTTAAAATTTATCAAGATGAAAGTACTACCGCAACAACCTATCCATCTACTGGTACTGCAAGTTATTATGACTACAGTGTACCTGCAGGAATTACTAAAAGTATAAAAGTTGAATTATATGATTCAACTGGAACAACTCGTTATGATACCCAAACTATTGTTATTACCAATGATGGATAGAAGGGTGAAGAAGGAGCTGGTGGTTTAAATTTTGTTTTAGGTAATTATAGTGATCAAATTCCTTGTAATACTAATGGAACAGTAATTGGAAGTAATAATATTATAAAAGATATTCCATTTGCTGCTTATTAGGGTATAGATAAAGTGTATTGTAGTGCGGCGGTTAGTACACTTCCTTCTGGAATTACTTCTAATATTACACAAAATTCAAAAATTGCTTTAACTTTTGCGACAGGAAGTAATTTAGGTGGAACAGATCAAGGTAATATTACTATTACATTAACTGCAAAAACTAGTGCAAGTGGAACTACATTAGGAACACAAACATTTACTTACACTTGGGTTAAAAACACTCAAGGAATTGATGGTAAAAGTGCTGTTGTATTTCAACTTTATGCACCTAATGGAAATACAATAACTAGTGATAATGATAATGTTACTATAAGTCCTATGCTTATAGAAGGATCGACAGAAAAAACAGCGAGTGCAGCTTATAAATGGTATAAATATCAAAATGGAACTTATGATACTGAAATAACTAGTACAAGTAGTTCAGATCCTATTTATAAGAGTGGTAATAATTTAATAGTTAAACCAAGTGCGGTTGATTCTTATCTTTCAATAAAATGTGAAGCTAGTTACACTCCCACTGGAGAAACTACTGCAGTATCTTATATTGCTTATCAATCTATTTATGATAAAATAGATTTATATCAAATTGAAGCTATTAGTACATTAGGAGATAAATTGGTCAATAGTCAAGGAACAGGAATTATTTATACAAAAGTATTAAAAAATGGTGAAGATTTCGATCCTATTGTAACAACCGCGGTGGCAACTTCAAATACTGCGGCAGCTTTTAATGCGGCGGTTGCTCAAACTGGAGTGACTGGTTCTGATTCCACTAATTACTGCTGGTATGCTACTTCAACAGCCTTGGCTTTATATAAGAAAAGTGGATCAACTTGGAGTGCAGTAACTGCTGCAAATGATCCCCATATTGCGACTTATACCTGGACAGGTGTTCATATTTCAGATAATACAGCAGCTACTTTATATGGCTGGGGTAAAAATAAAGCTATTTTATTAAATGGAAGTATAGTAAATAAAAAAACAATGTTTAATGTAATGATGGAGGTGTAAATATGTCAAATAAAGCATATGGTTCAATAACTGTAACAGACCTCCTTGATACTGCAACATATATATATTATTCAGCTACTGGGTCTAATACAGCTGCAGATTGGCATATAACACCAACCGCAAATGATAAATATATTGGAATTTATGGCGGGCCGCCAGTGGATGGCGGACAACCTGCGACTCCCGCAAATTTTATGTCTAGTTTAGTTATTTCTAAATATGTGGGAGAAAATGGAGAACGCGGCGGATTAATATTAAATATCACAACAGCACCAACCGCATATACCACAAAAGTTGGTAATTTTACACCTGCGTATAGAATAGCAAAAAGTACAGTATTAACTCAATCTGGATCTTCAGATGTAAAAGTTGGAGACACTCTTGCGTATTCTTATTATCATTATCAAGTAGGATATGTAGATAGTTCTTATGTTTATTTAGGTGCTGCAAAAAATATTCGTGGTGAAGCGGGTGCCGCCGCAACGCGATACTCATTGATTGTATCTCCTTCTGTTATTGTTAAAAATCAAGAGGGAGTCTATAGTAGCAGCACAGTAGTTTTAAAAGCTAATTTTAAATTTGGTACAAATGCAGAAGCTGTATATAATGGACGTTTTGCTATTGAACAAAGCGCAGATAATGGATCAAATTGGGCAACTGTTTATATAAGTGAAAGTGATGAAAATACTTATACTTTATCTGCAATTCCCACTGGAATAAAAGTTTTACGTTGTTCTTTATATCTTGCGGGTGGTACTACGACTTTATTAGATCAGCAAACCATTCCTATTGTGAGTGATGGTACTAATGCTATTCAATATTATACTTATGTAAGATATAGTGCAAATAGTAATGGCAGTAGTTATACTGATACGCCCTCGTCTTCTACAAAATATATTGGTGTATGTGTAAGTACGTCTTCTACTGCTCCTGTTTATAATGATTCAGCTTGGAAATGGTCTAAATATATAGGAGAAAATGGAACTTCTGCTACTCAATATTATACTTATGTAAGATATAGTGCAAATAGCAATGGTAGTAGTTATGTTGAAACTCCTACCACTAGTACAAAATATATAGGAGTATGTGTTACTACTGCGACTTCTGCTCCAGCTTATAATAATAGTGCTTGGAAATGGTCTAAATATATAGGAGAAAATGGAGATGATGCTTATACAGTATTATTAACAAATGAATCTCATTCTTTTATAGAGGGGGAAACCGAATCAACTCTTTGTGGAGTTATTACTTATAAAGGTGCAACTCAAGTTAGTTGTTATGTGGGATCATCAACAAGTGCAACAAGTATTAATACAGGTATTACTGGACTTACTTGTACAATTAGTAATAATAATTCTACTAATGTACAATTAACATTTAGAGCCACCGCTTCGTTAACAACTAATTATGGAGTTGTATCTATACCTATATATGTAGATGGAAAAAATTTTACAAAAACTTTTTCATTTTCTTTATCTTTAAAGGGTGATACTGGGGTAAGTATTGTTAAAGTTACTCCTTTATATTATGCTAAATCTAATAGTACAGCACCTGATGCACCAACTACTGCAATAACGATAACAACAACTACGGGCGGGCAATGGACTCAAGGCATTCCAGAATTAACTTCTACATATCCATTTATGTTTACTTGTGAACAAATTCAATATGATTCTACTTCTGTTGGAACAAATGGTTATAAATGGACGGATCCAGTGCTTAATAATATGATAACTAAGTTTGTGGAAAATTATAATTCATTTGTTGAGGGAGATACAGAATGGAAAAACACATATGGACAAAAAATTACCACTATTGGAGATACTGTTGATAATCTTCAGATTGGCGGGAGGAATTTATTTATTAATTCTGCTAAATATCATAATGAAGAAAATGCTTTTGAAACAAGTTCTAATAAAAAGGATAATTATACATCATCTTTTGATGGAAAAACCATATATACAAATTCTACATTTTCAACTGGAGATACGGTTTGTATTCAAGCTAAATCTAATCGTATTTGGTCTAATGTTCATGCAACATCAGGGCAAAACAATGGAACAGTTGGTTTTTGGTTACAAGTGTTTCCGACAGTTGAAGATGCTAAAAATGGAACAAATATAGTCACTTCAACGTTTTTACCGGGTGATAATATAAGTACTGAATTTAAAAAAACATGGATAATTCCTTCAAACCACGATGGTAAAGCATATAATTTTAGATTTAATTCTTATTCTGATGGTTCTACTATTATTAATGCTAAATTTTGGGATGTTAAATTAGAACGTGGTAACAAAGTCACAGATTGGACACCAGCTCCAGAAGATATAGAAGTTAGAGTTACTGCGGCAGAGACTTCAATTACCCAAAACGCCGATGCAATAGCATTAAGAGCCACTAAAACGGAAGTGACAGAAGCGATAAATGATATTGAAATTGGTAGTAGAAATCTTATACTCGATAGTGAACCAGTTCGGTCTAATGGAAATTACATTTTGTGTCAGTATAGAGTAGCAAATGCAAGTGATTTTGTTACCGGAGAAACATATACTGTAAGTTTAGAAGGCGAATTTGATTCTTCAAAAACTACATGGTATACAAACATATACTCTCAGCAACATACAGGAGATTATTATCCTAACTTTGCTACGGCATTTACGAAAAAAAATGGTAGATGGCAAGCTACTGCAACAATGCCCGATTTAAGAGATGAAGATGCATATGGCATAGGCGTTTACGCTGCACCATTTGGCGCAATTACTACGGGCACGAATACTGTAGCAAAAGTAAAAGTTGAAAAGGGTAACAAAGCTACTGACTGGACGCCAGCACCAGAAGATCTTGAAGCCTATACGGATTCCGCAGTATCTGATGCTAAAGCAGAAATACAAATAACTACTGATGGCATATCTTCAGAAGTAAGTAAAATTAGTTCAGCAAAATATGTTACATCTGCAACATCTAGTTGGTCATTAACTAATATAAAAACGTATGCTGCGGAAGAACATGTCGAAAATTGGAATGTAACTTCCACTAGTGGTCTTCGAGTAGGTGATACAGTCTATGTTACAGGTACAGATTCTACACGAAATTGTAAGATTTATATAAAAACAACAGTAACCGCAATTAATAGTAGCACAAATTTTACAGGAACGAGCCATGGTTATGAAGATGTTCTTCCCGTAGAAACTATCAAGTCAACTATTAACCAGTCAGCAGATTCTGTAAAAATAACTGCTAATCATGTTGATATTGAAGGCGCTACTATTTTTACCTCTGGTCGATTAAGTCAAGCATCACTTAATGATGCATATGATGCTAAGGGGGCAGCATTAGATGTTGTTACCGCAAAAGATACGCGAAGTACCAATGAAAGCCCGCAGTGGTATATTACTAATTACCCTAAAAGAAGAGTGCAAGAATTTAAAGGATCAGCTACTATTGGTATAACTAATGTCGAAACTTATTGCTGGCTTCAAACAGACGTTCCTTGGGGCGATTCTTCTGGCGGATGGCCAAAGCAAATGGCTGAAGTAAATGGAAGACAATATTGGAGACATGGTACAAGTGCGACTGCTTGGTCGGCATGGGTTGATGCATATGGAACAGCAGTAAATGCAAAGGATACTGCTGATGCTGCAGCGCCTAAGTCTTCGGCGATTGCGGAAGAGCAGAGAATATACTATCGTTCAAAAGTGAACACAAAGCCGTCAGGTAATGCGTTGCCAACTACTTGGATTACTAATACGGGTAATGTTTGGAATGATACTGCAACAGTGGCAGCCGCAACTGGTTGGACAAGAAAAGTCACACCAATAGCAAATGGAACTGGCTCAAGTGTAACTAAATATTTATATTTATGGACATGCATACAAAAGAAAACAGTGTCTGGTACAGTTACTTATGGCGATATTTTATTAGATGATTCGACTACGGTTATTGATGGTGGAAATATTGTCACTGGTACAATTGATGCTAATAGACTTAACGCCACTAGTGTTAATACTAGCGGTATTTTGACAGTAGGTGCTTTATCTAACGACGCACAAAGTAAGGTTTTAAACTCAAACGTTAGTATTGGTGGCAGGAATCTTTGGAAAAATACAAGTACGCCAGTAACTCTTAGCCCACAAACTGCGGGCACCGCGGGTGATAATTACAATTTCGCTACTATATATTTTGCAAATAGCCTCAACATTAAACAGAACGAAGCATATACTATATCTGGGCATGTGACTTTTACCTCAGCAGATACAAGTTCATATCCGTTGCCTAGTAGCTTTTCTGCATATTTATCGTATCAACCAACCATATCGTTTACTAATATATCAGTAGATGCAAATGGTAATTTTGCTCATGTTGTTTACGCGGAAGCTGACGGAAATAATGCTACAAAATCATTATTATATGCCGGTTTAGCCGGTTCAACTAGAGGTTTGGGAGCAACATTTTCGAATCTTAAGATAGAAAAAGGCAACAAAGCAACAGACTGGTCTCCGGCTCCGGAAGATGTCTATGCACGTGAGCAGATTATTTATTATCGTACCAATAGTACGTCACTTCCACAAGCTCCAAGTACATGGGTTGCCAATAGTGATACTCGCAATAGTGATTGGACAACAAAGAAAATGCCATATGATTCAACATATAAGTATTTATACACTTGTTTACAATCACAAAAATCAACCGGAGAGATCGTTAATTCCACCGTTACAAGAGATGAAACCATAACCATTATCGATGGCGGAAATATCATCACAGGTACATTAGATGCATCTAAAATTACAACCGGAATACTTACAGATTCAACTAATAAGAATAGCTGGAACCTTGATACTGGGGCGTTAACAATTACCAACGGTAGTATTAATATTAGCACATCAAACGAATCGAATGATTATATAAAATTAACAAGCACCGGTGGTATAAATACTGGAATGACGTCAAGAGATTTTTATATTCATTCGACGCAAAATAAAAACGTCTCCAATTATGGAACATCGCAAGTAGATGCTCATTTAGGTGGCGGAACACTGCTTGACGGAACCGGTTTCGGTCTTAGAATTTCAGCAGGCCCATATGACTCAAATAAAACATTTGGGTATAGATATTCGTCATATATTGATCCAGGAACAATCCAATTAGGCTATTCGGGTGCTTCTGAGGGAGGTAACGATAATTATGTACATGCCGGCTATCAAGGCATTACTTCAACTCGTAAAATTGTATCTTCGGAGTACCTTCAAGCGCCATATTTTCAGGATTCAAACAATAATGTAATGTCTGATTTCGTTATTGATGAAGGCACCTCTTCTGTTACCGGCGGCAATTGGTTTTATCGTAAATGGGTGAACGGGTGCTATGAATGTTGGTTTAGATCTTCCAGTAATGTGTCAGTTGCTTGCACAACAGCATGGGGCTCATTGTACTATGGAACAATAGCAACTATAAACTTCCCGATAACTTTTATCGATTATCCAGTGTTACAGGTTACAGTTCAAGCCGCTGTTGGCGGCGCGTGGGCGGCACCTGATTATCCGTCAAAGAGTGCATCAGGACCGATATATATGTACAGACCTACCTCATTAACTCTTAATTGTCGTGTCAATCTTTACGCCCAAGGGCAATGGAAATAATAAACAAGGAGAAAAATTATGCAAAATTATGTAATAGTAAGAATAGCAACAAAAACCGATGGAACTATTTCAGCACCTACTTATGGGGCAAACACTGAAGTTAATGCTTGGAAACAGTTCTACAGGATATGTGGTCAGGCCGTAGACTCGGAACACCCGTATGACGCAGCGGTTTTACTTGATAAGTTTGGCGGGTATATGGACGGCAAATATTTCGTTCATGAACAACCAGCTGATTAGGGATCTGAAGAAGAACCAACACCTGAACCTGAAGGTGAATAATAAAAAGAGGGGGACTTTAAAGCCCCCTCTTTTATAATAAAAAGGAGGAATTATATGGCAAAAACAATAGCAGATTTAAAAGCTAATGCAAAAAAAATAGCCGACAGCAATATCTACTATGGTAAATGGTATTCTACCACTGGAAATGGAAGATATGCGGGGGCAGATGGTCATATGATTTATGTAAACTGGCCTAATATACAAACTATTGATTGCGGGCTTGTAATAACATTAGCAATATATATGTGTATGGGTTGGAACTTTGCGGGCCAACCCAAGGGATATATCTGGCCTAATAATGGCGGGGCTTATGATTGGTTCCTTGTAAACGTTATGGGAGCTAAAAAAATACCTTTTAAAAAGGCATCATTAATAGAGGGTGATATAGTAATTGGTTCTAGCCATTGCTGGATGTATTATGGAGATGGACAAATTTTTGAGGCAAATGATGGATATTCATCTGTGAAAGCAAGACAGGTTGATATTCATAATTATATTGGTTACTCAGATGCACAATATATATTTAGATTACCGTGGGAAAAAGGAACTGCCGCAACAACTCCCACAACAACAGGAGGAGGCGATTTTGAATTGGCACAAATTTGGAGTGTAAGAAAAGGTTCTGTAGGATGTGAAGGACTGACAAGAACTATACAAGGCATACTTAATGCAAAAAATAAAGCAAATCTTGTAGTAGATGGAGATTTTGGACCACTTACTGAAAAAGCAGTAATCGCTTGGCAGAAAAAATATCCTGATGCTTGCGGGCCTGCTGATGGAATAGTCGGACAGAAGACTTGGTTTAGTTTAATTACTCAAAATGTATAATAAAAAAAGGGGGATACAAAAAGTATCCCCCTTTTCTTTATGCCCAATTTATTTCATTATCAAATTTATCACAATAGGCATCAAATATACAAATCGCATCTGCCTAATCATCATTAACTTTTATATTATATTTATTCTATACATATTGTATATCTTGCGGCTTCAGTGCCTAGCGTTTTATACCTCGTCCTTGTTTGATTTTAAGCGCCGCCCGCCACGTACTCGCTCCAATAAATTCACATTTTATTTTAGGATTAACTTCATAGGCGGCGATGGTAATAACACCTTGTAACCACATTAAAACTTTATTAGTATGTGAATTATATTCAGGTCTAACCTATTCCATAATAATCAAATCTATTTTATTATTTTTAATTATCTATTTAATGTCATCCCGCATCTTTATTATTCTTTTTTCTACATCTTTTGACGATGCGGTGACGCAGCCATATGATTCAAATTTCCCGTCTATGCCAATACAATATCCAGAAGATTTTGTAGACAAATCAAGTGATAATATTTTCATTTGTATCATCTCCTCCTAAGGTAAGTATAAGAAAAATTTTCAATCTTTTCAACTAAAACCAAATAAATAAGCAAAAAAATAATGGGTAGATATATAAAATATCTACCCATTTTATTAAATTCTTTCAATTGCACGAGTACAAGATAATGTCATAGTTCCATTAATATCTAATGGTAAACTAATATTTTTAATCATATAATCTCCATATATACCAGATCCCGAATCCCGTACCGTAATTCTCATATTAGGTTCAAGATAATAAATTGGTAACATAGTTAATGATATTTGTTCATTATAATTTGTATATTGATACAGTTCCATTTTAATCTATTCATAAGCTGATCTTAAAACTCCACCAGCTAATAACATATTATATATTGATGAACTAACTAATATATATTCTTGTCCTCGTAACCTACATTCTTCTTCTAATTCATCTACCCATGAAGAACCAGACTAAATAATTACTATATTAGGATTATTTGGTTCAAAAATACAATTAATAGCATCATTATTAATTATTGTAGTTCTGCGACCTATATTATCGACGCTAAATTCTGATAATGCGGCAGACGTATCAATGAAATCTAGAAAGAAATCAATATCACTTGGCTAAGCTAATGTTTCATCTTTAAAATTAGGAGTTGAGCCTCTCATGTTATATAATTTCGGCCATTCATTCTGTAATTCTGTATAATAATAATTACTATCTAATCCAAAAGGCTAACTAGCCACACCCGCCATATATAACTAAGTTCTAAAATCATTAGTAATAACAGTTTCAATAGTATATGGAGTTGCATTATAATTATGCACATCATTTTCCCATTTATATATACGCCCTGTATCAGCTGCCAAATAATATATACCAATTTCACCTTTTTTAGGAAAATCATCAAATGTATTAAATTTTAAAGGTCTTTTAGCTTTTGTTAATCCATCATCTGGATCGGTAAAGAAAAATACTTCATAACTATTTCCTACTTTTGGTTTTTTATCAATGGCTAAATGGTATCTAATAGGAATTTCCTATCCATTAATAGAGGTTCTTTTACCCCATACCATAAAATCATTTTTTATTTGTTGATATTGTGGCGTATTAGCATAAGAGATAATTATATCTCCATCATCAAAAGTATAAACAGATTTCCCATTTGTATAATCTACTAAATAATTATTTGTATCTATTTCATTGATTTTAAAACTAGAATAAGATGTATTTAAATAATTTTTTATTTCTTGAAATCTAAAATTACCATTTGTATCATAAAAATATTCATAGTTTCCAAGTGTATTTTTAATTTGATCTAATATAGTAACAACAGTGTCTCCAGCATTGGCAATTAACTAACCTGGAAATGTAAAATCTTTTAAAATATAACCTATATCTTCACCATATGAAAATTCTTTTATAGTTCCACCATGTGCAGCTTGTAATCGTTGAACTATACTATAATTAGTATCAAAATGATTATATTCCGTGCCGTCACCTATAGGTTGCTGATATAAATATAATGGAGTGCTACCAGTCCATTTCATTACTTCTTTAATTCTATTATCAACATCAGTAATGATTATTTTACCCAATTGCTAACCACCAAAATGATTTACTACCTATTGAATAATTTGATAAATAGTAGGCTATTTAATAACAATATTTCCATCTTCATCTATATCTTCAACTTCATTTAAAATTACTGAGGCAGGAAACACCCCGCCGCACTATCCATTTAATAATGCCATTTTATCATGAAGTATTAAAGATATATTAATACCGGAATTATTATGAGAAATATTTGGATTAATAATAACAAATACTCCTAATGGAAACCAAATCATATCATAATCGGTATATTCATCTGTTGTATTTTTAAAACCAATTAATACTTCTATTTTTTTATTAATAGAAAGTAAATTTTTAGTTGTTGTTAAATCATTTTCATAGTCATCCGCAATTAAATTTAAATTACAAGTGCGTCTCATTGCGGAGGACCCGTCTAAAGAAATGTTCCCGCCAATTACTTTTCCTTCAATTTCTTTGACGGGAACTTCATCAAAAGTTAAAACAATAATCTTAACAAATTGTTCTTTTAATCGAAGTTTATCAAATTTTTTTAAGAAAGCAGAGTCTTTTAAATATGGAAAATTATAAGCCATAATTAACTTGCCTCCTCACTATAATCTTTTTTATTAATTATATTATATTTTTTACAATTATCTATATTATAATCTGCAACTTCAACCGCGCTTGCAGAAAATGAATATAACATACGCCCTAATTCATTCACTGGTTGTAAAGAAATATTCATTAATTTTACTAATATATTTCCTTCTGTTGTAGAGCGGAATAATTTTATAGTATTACTATAAAGAAAATCCATTACCTTTTGTCTAAATTCTCTCTCATATATAAAATCTCCATATTGACTTATACTATGACTTATATTATATTCAGAGTATAAATTTTTAGAATTACCATATATTTTATCTGGAGAAGTAAAAGGTTCCGCCCTTGTTGAATCATGAAATTCACCATCGTAAAAATTTGGATTATATTCATCATCTGAATCTATAAACGATGCTATTAATCCACTAATATTAAAAGATCTAAAGTAATTATTCCCATTTCGCTTGACATATGGGAACTTTGAACCAAGAGTATTTTGTTGTGACTATGTTACATTATATTTAAATTCAGAAACAGATGGATTAAATCTTATTTTTAATTGTCTATCTCCGCCAGTAATAAACATATCTTCAGGTAAGCAAAGAATAGGACTAGATTCTAATACTTTACTTGTCCCAGTTGATACATCTTCTTCAACACGATATTTATACCATATACCACTTTCAATAGAAGTATCATACCAAGTGTGTTTAATTTTATTAGAATCATGTTCTAAAGTTTTAACACTTTCCCAAATAGTAAAATTTGTTCTTGAAGAGGCACGTCTAATAATTAAATTATTATCAGTAACGGTTCCATCTTCAAAATTAATTTCAAATTTTATTCTACCTTCATCATCTTCAGATGTTAAAATAATGGTAGCTTCTAACTCATCTGTTGACTAAGCAGCAATAACAAAATTATAATCAATAAACTATGAGTATAAATTATTAGTTGTATATGTAAATGTTAAAGTATAATTAACATCTCTCTATAAATTATAAATTATTTCATAATTAAACTAATTAGGATTATATTGATTTGTATAAATTTCATCTGTTTTAAAAACAGGAGTTGTTCCTGTTGATATTGCTATGTTATAGCTTTTTAAATATTCTCTTTCATTTGAACCTTCATCATAATATAATTGGCCAATTATTTTAGTTAATGGATTAGATAATGTGGTTGAAGTATCAGCTTCTAAACCATTAATAGAAATATGCGGTTGATCAATTCCTTTAAGTAAACACATGGTTGACCATTCAGAAAAATACTCGCGGTTATTATATAACCATGTATCCAGTTCAGTTCCGCTTGAAGGCGGGGCCGCCGCCTCATTAGAAGTAAATCTTAATTGAGCAATATAAAATTCATTTACTTCAAATTCACCATTAATTAAATCTGAAACTGGTATTTCAATATAATATTTATAATCACCAATAACTTCGCTGTCCTAAGCCAAATTTGTAATTTTTATACCAGATGGATATGCTTGAGCATTTAATACAGATGCATTTGTCTTTTGACTAATTAAAGAAATTTGAACATTCTGTATGTCTGTTGCTTCGTTATAAATAGAAAGAGAAAAATAAATTCTACAAGTTTGTGTTCTTATAAACGCCGGAATAGTATCGGGCACTATAGGCGGATATAAATTAGAAACAATGCTCATATCTAATCTCCTTTTTTCTCCATTTTATTTATTATTTATTGTCCTATGGGGGTTGTTTGGGCAGTGCACGCAACTCTGCCATTAAACTACCAACAAAAGAATTACCGCCTTCATCTTCATAATGATCAAAACGCTTTTCAATACAGTCCAAGCTAAAATCATCAATCCATCCTAATTCATAACAGAAGAAATGATGTTTTTCTGTTATATAAGATTTGATAGCATCCATGTCTGAATCAATTAACATATCAATTTTTGCAGAT
>RHMF01001119.1_pt1 | contig 32080 bp, 23 predicted proteins | sample 5365151 | NCBI WGS metagenome assembly RHMF01 (sample SAMN10266501, study PRJNA497801) | feces metagenome | isolation source: feces | host: Bos taurus | place: China: Prairie of Fairy Mountain | collected 2017-08-14 | reverse complement strand
GGATACATTTCTGCCTCCCCATATGCCTCCGTATCCATGCTTGCCTTTATGATGGACAGACGAATTCAATGCCTCTGAAATGATGCACCATTGCACGGTCGCATCCCTGAAACTATAGAACGATGCATTTTCATCAGTTGCCCAGCTGATCGAACAATGGTCTATGATCACGTTGCTGCAATGCCTTGCACCAAGAGCATCTCCCTCAACACCTGCTTTAGAGCCCAGCCTGAAGCGGAGATAACGGATTATGGTATGGTCCGCCTCAACGAATACGCCATGATTGCGGATAGTGATACCTTTCCCCGGAGCAGTCTGTCCAAGGATTGATATATACGGATTCTCAATCTGGAGTTCGCTTTCAAGACAAATGTCACCGCTCACGGCAAAAGTCACGACCCTCGGTCCTTCAGCCTCGACGGCATGACGGAGAGTGCCCTCCGAACCGTCATCGGCAAGAGAAGTCACGACATATTCCTTGCCCCCACGGCCTCCTACGGTATATTTTCCGCAGCCCTCTGCTCCTTCAAAAGCTACAGGAAGGTCACGTTCCGGAAAATAATCGATATTATGTCTTGCTTCCCACTCGAGAGAAGCCCAGATGAACGGTCCGACGCCCTTGCAATCGTTTTCTATGATAGGCTCGCTCAGATAATACTCAAAATCTCCCTTTCGCATCTGCTTTCCGCCAAGACCTCCGACAGAGCAGCAATCTGTCATAGAGATGGTTCCGTCTTCATTTTCACGGATAAAACGGTCGATGAACTTCGGATACAGTCCGAGGATATAATCTTTATGTGATTCATCAATATATCCCATCCTCAAGCCCTTCAGGAAGGCGTATGTGAACATGATCGAGCATGTAGCCTCCTGATAATTGCCCTCACGTTCAGGACAATCGAGAACCTGATACCACATGCCGGTCTCCTTGTCTGCCCATTTCGGAAGCACTTCAAGGAAATAATTGAGCTGACCGATCAGTTCCTGTCTTCCCGGATGCTTTTCAGGAAGATAATCGAGCACCTCGACCAAGGCTACAGCATACCAGCCGTTCGCGCGTCCCCATGCATGCTCGGAAAGACCGGTCTCGGGATCACACCAGAACATTGACCTCGACTCGTCCCATGCGTGGCGGAAAAGGCCTGTAGCCGGGTCCAGAGTGTTTTTCGCACCGGCTGTGAACTGGTGGACGATATCAGAGAAAAGTGAATCCTTCTGCTCCTTCGGGCCATATCTCTTTGTATACTCGGCATAGAAAGGAAGGGCCATATAGAAGCCGTCCAGCCACACCTGATGAGGGTAGATCTGCTTGTGCCAGAACTCTCCGGACTGCGTACGAGGCTGCTCGTCAATCTGCTCACGGATCATCCTCGTCACGCGGCGATAACGCTTATCCTCATCACCATACATGTCGTGAAGATCGAAATATATGCGCGCAGGACAGATGTGATCTACATTGAAATTGGACTTCTTGTACTTATAGACTTCTCCCTTCTCCGTCGCCATGGTATCTGCCCAGGCACGGACATACTCCACGACTTCCGGCATATCATAGCGCTTTGCCGCATCAAGGAAAGACTTGAGCTCAAGTCCGGTCGTATAGTTCCACTTCCTTTCACCATTCCTGCCGTCCAGATATGTAGCATCCGGATTTCTCTTCATCTCTGACTGGATCATCCTTACGGAATAAGGAGTCTGGGCCATCACCGGAAAGGCGACGGACAGAGCAAAAAGAAGTAAAGCAATCCTTTTCATCATATTGTCATGAATTTTTGTTCTGTTTTATATATTCTGCAGGAGAAATCCCGAAATGCTTCTTGAAGCTGCGGCTGAAATAGCCCGGATCCGAGAATCCGACCTTATAGGATGTCTCTGAAACCGAGAACTGCCCGCTCTTCAGATAATATGTAGCCTTCTCCATCCTGAATTCCTGGATAAGTTCAACAGGTGACTTTCCGGTCAGTCCCTTCACCTTGTTATACATGGAAGTACGTCCCATTCCGACATATGCAGCCAGCTGATCCACAGTCACTTCCGCATCTGCGACATGTTCCTCCAGCCATATCATCACCTTCTTTATCAGCTGCTCGTCCTTATCGGTGATAACAATCTCCTCCGGAGAAATGTCCACCTTCTTCTGTTCTGACATCCTGGAGATCAGCGCCTTCCTTCTATCGAGCATATTGTCGATACGAGCCATGAGAAGTTCCATGGTAAAAGGCTTCGCGATATAACCGTCAGCACCGTATTTCATGGCCTTCAGCTGTGTATCGTCCTCATGCTTTGCCGTAATCATGACGATCGGGATATGGCTGGTGCTGAAATCGCTGCGCACATGGTTGATCAGTTCGATACCGTCCATCTCCGGCATCATCAGGTCGGTAACAATCATATCCGGCATCCATCCGGAAGCCATCACCTGCAATGCCTCCTTTCCGTTCGAAGCATCCCTGACCTCATACTTGCCCGCCAGGCTGTTGTATATGTATATCTTCAATTCGGCATTATCTTCGACAACAAGCACCTTCAATGCACCTTCAGGATGGGTCGATTCCACCTTGAACCTGCTCAAGCCATGAGTCTCGGACGGCTGCATCTCCGGCTCGGCATCGACGAAGCGTGCGGTTTCATTAGAGAAGCGTTCACGGTCCATCGGAAGCTTCACAAAGAACTCAGATCCCACGCCTGTTGCACTCTCGACCCATATCTCTCCCCCGTGCATGTCCGTAATCTCCTTGCAGAACGAAAGACCGATGCCGCTGCTAGCCATTCCTGCGAATGCCGACACCTTACCCTTGGTGAAAGGCTCGAATATACTCTTCCGGTTCTCCTTCGGCACGCCTATTCCATTATCCTTCACCATGATACGGAATTCACGATCGCCTTCCCTGTAAAGGACTCCCACCTCTATCTTACCGCCATCTGAAGTATATTTGAATGCATTGGAAAGCAGATTATAGACAAGAGCCTCAAGTCTCATAGCGTCGCCCCATACCATGAGCGTATCCACCGACTTGACCGTACGAAGCTCCATACGGCGCTCCACAGACATATCACGGAAGTCGTCATACACATCCTGGACAAGCTTCACCACATCGAAACGGCTCACGTTAAGCTTCATCTTACCGTCTGCGATAGACCTTGTATCAAGGAGCTGATTCACAAGGGTAAGCATCCTCTTTGCGTTCTTCTGGACAAGATTGACGCTGTATTCATTCTGGTCGCCGGCAGGAGTCTTCCTGTTTATATCCTCGATTCCTCCAAGGATGAGAGTAAGAGGGGTGCGCAGCTCATGGGACACATTTGTAAAGAACCTGGCCTTGATATCGTTCAGGCTCTGCTCAAGCCTGACATTGCTCCGGAGCTTCATCGATGAAAGGAAGATCCTGATTATCAATGCGGCCACAGCCAGAACCAGAAGCACATAAATGACACGTGCAAGAGCGGAATTCCATACTGAAGGTTTCACCCTGACCTTTATGCTTACCATGTCTTCCGGAACGGATTCTTCAGAATATGAATCCTTGACCTTGAACACATAATTGCCAGGAGGGATACGCGAATATGTTGCCGCATTGCTTCCGGAACCGGAAATCCACGCCTTGTCATAGCCTTCGAGCATATATGAGAATGAGGTCTTGCCGCTTGCGCTGAAATCCAGGGAAGCGAAATCGATCCTGAAGAACGAACAGTCATGAGGGATGACCATCCTGTCAGCGAAAGGGGTCCTGGCGCCGTCGATGCTGAGGCCGGACAAGACAAGCTTGCTGTCTCTAGGAGATTGCTCGAAGCGTTTCGGGTCGACCTTGTATACATTGTCATATGTTCCGAACAGTATGCAACCGTCATCCATGGCAACGCAAGTGGCTTCACTGAATGATGTCGGGCTCACGCCATCATATTTGGTATAGTTCCTTACGGCTGAAGTTGCAGGGTCATACGAAGAAAGGCCGGCTTCCGTAGCTATCCAGATGGTACCGTCGGCATCAGCCATGGCCGAATGTACGATATTGCTTGCAAGACCGTTTTCCGAGCTGATGATCTCGAAACGCGGGAGACCGTTTTCAAAATACAGCCGGTTCAGTCCGCCGCCGAAGGTGCTGAGCCACGTGTTGCCCAGACCGTCAGTAAATACATGTATTATATCATTGTTTCCCAACGAATTAGCATCGCCAGGAATCTTGGTGATCAGATTGAACACGGTAAGTTCCGGACTGTCCGACGGCTCAAAAAGGATAAGTCCGCTGACAGTAGCGGCCAGCATCCTTCCGTCAGGCATGCAATGCAGATATCTCACCCTTTCTCCTGCGACTTGAGGATAATCAGGGAAATTGTTCCTTACCGTAACGAATGCATCGCTGTCGGCATCCGGCAGCATGGACAATCCACCGCCATATGTTCCAACCCATATACGTCCGTCATTGTCCTGCTCGACAGAATAGATATTGTCCGAACTCAATGATTCCGGATCGAAAGGATTCCTCCTGAACCTCTTCCATTCATAGTCCTGGCCTGAGGGCTTCATCCTGATGAGTCCGTCACCCTTCGTTCCAAGCCAGATATTGCCATGCGAATCCTCAAAGATCGAATATATCACTCCGACATCGCCACTCTTTCCGTCAGGGAAACGTCTGCAAGTGCTCATGTCCGGAGAATACCGGAAAAGCTCGCGGCTCTTTGTCGCCACCCAAAGCTGTCCCCTGCTGTCACGCAGCATGGCGCGCACTTCCGACGAAGAACTGTCCTCCGATAATGCCGGAGGCACGATCACATCGATCCGCGGATTGATGACTGTAACCCTTTCCAGGCCTCGTCCTACAGTAGACATCCATAAGACACCGGAATTGTCGACCTCGAAGCATGCGACTCCGTTCATGAATCTGTTGTCCGCATGTTCCTTGACATTGTTCAAAGGGACAATCTCATCACGAGTCCTGTCATAATAACCGAAGCCCCAGTTATTCATCTTTATCCAGGTCCTGTCGCCCTGTGTCTCGACTCTTGCAAGAGTATCGACATAATATGACATCACGTTGTTGCTGTGCTCGTAATGCCTGAAACGGTCTCCTGATGCATTGTAAGACCATATTCCGGTACGGTCTGTCGCGATCCAGAGAAGTCCGTCGGGATCAGGGAAAAGATACCTGACACGTCCCATATCAGCCCTGTGGATCTTGGTCTGCAAGGTCTTTGCATCGACCGAAGCCACTGCATTGTCACGGAAGCCTACAAATATACGTCCTCCGGTAATCGTCATCGTGACAGCCCCGGAAAGGCCAAGCGACTTCAGGTCGGCCCTGGACTGTTCACGGGTCTTCTTGTCGATAACAAGAAGATGGTCTTCAGACAGGAAGAAAATCGACTCATCAGTCTCGGCAAACGCCCTTACATCCGCATTACGTGAAAGCAGCGAATGCTTATCTTCGCCGAACATTGCGACGCCTGACTCGGAGACCGCATAGACATTGCCCTCGGAATCCTCATAAATGTCCGAGACATTCTTGCCTACAGGTCCGTTAGCACCGAAATAAGCGACGTATGAAAGATCCGGATGTACCCTCAACAGGCCGGCTCCGTCGACAGATACCCATACATCTCCCTTCGAGTCGCAAAGCACGTCTCCGACCTTCATGTTTGTATCCGGAAAGCCCTCCAGATCAGCCGGGATAGCCACAATATCCTCTGTATCAACATCAAAGCGATAGACATGATAATCATAGGTCGTAATCCAAAGATAGCCTTCCGCATCCTCGTCGACCGAAAGAATCCTGTTATGAGACAGATTCGAGTAATCCCCCGGAAGCATGGTATAGTTCACGAAACCGTTGCCGTCATATCGGCTCAATCCGTACCATGTACACAGCCAGAGATAGCCCTGACGGTCCTGATGGATGTCACATATAGAATTGTGAGGCAGTCCGTCGTCAGACGTGTAATGCTCAAAAATGAGCTCAAGGGGCTCGGACTTTGCCCCAGCAAAAGCCGCACCCCCTATGAAGAATGCTGCAGCAAGCAGCAATATCTTACCGGTTCTTCCCATTAAAAGACTTTGAAATACCACTCGACCTTCACATCCTTTCCATGCTTGTCCTGCTCGCTTCCGCACTGGAGGACATTTTCAGGTGTATATTTACGGAGTTCCTTGTCCTTCAGCTGATGTGACCATTTCACACGCTCGCTCTTCGAAGCGGCGCCCGGTCCCTTGCTGCCATATTCCGCATAGAATGTAGTCTTTTCTGCATATGGCTTGTTCCAGTTGTGCCATCCCTCCTTGAGGATATGGTCTCCGAGCTCGCAGTTGATGAAGACTGTCTTTGCGAATGAACGCCATGGACGGCCGAGATAGACCTTGTCCGTATTCTCATCATGGATGAGCCTGCAGTTGTTGAAGACATATCCGAACTCTTCCCACTCCGGTGTAGAAGCAGCCGTCACATAGCTGTTCTTCTTGCTGAGGATCGTACAGTCCTCGAACCAGCATGTCGATGCTCCGAAGATGAAATCGGTCGTTCCTTCTATCCAGCAGTTCCTGAAATACTGATGATGGCCCTTTCCGTATGTATAGATCGTATCCTGATTGCCCACGAAACGGCAGTTGATGAATGCCACACGATCGCCGTCAATAGTGATTGCACATGCCTGTCCGATGGACTTACCTTCGCCGGCAGCATTCTCTATGGTCATATTTTCGGCAAGGAAGTCTGAAGCATAAAGAAAGACTGTGGAAGTAGCCGATGTGCCCATCTCATAGCCTGTAGGGCCGATCTTCTGGGCAAAGTCACTCCATGTGATCACAGTATTCTCTGCCGACTGGCCGATGAGATGAAGCCTCTGCTTGTTTGTCGGGATAGTCACCTTCTCTTCATAGATGCCATCCTTGATATAGATCGTGGTCTCATCCTGCTTGCAATAGTCGGGAGCGGCATTCACAGCCTCCTGGACAGTAAAGAAATCTCCGCTGCCGTCCTTTGCAACGACAAAGTCATAATCAACCACATGCGCTGCAAGCTCCGGAATCACCTTCACGATCTCCGGAAGAAGTAGATTCACGATCTGGCGTGCTCCTGCCACATTTGTATGGGTATTGTCGACCTTTCCGTCAGGATGCTTCGGATTCGTACCCTTTTCAATCCACATGTAATATTTGCGGGAAGGCTCATCGCCGAGGCTCTTCAGCCACGCCTGCGTGATCCTGTTGGCATCAATGATCGGAAGACCGTATTCCTCAGCTACCTGCATGACTGCTGCAGGGTAATCTCCATGGCAGTTTTCCTTGAGTTTTCCCTCATCATCAAACCATCTCCTCGACACAGGGGTGAAAAGCACAGGCTTAGCTCCGACGCTCAAGGCATGGTCCACGAAAAGCCTGATATTGTCCTGATATGCTCCGAAAGGAGCGGCATAGCGGGTAGTATCCGACTCTTTTGAGTCATTGTGTCCGAACTGGATGAAAAGATACTCCCCTGCCTTTAGATCCTTCTTTACATTGTCCCATATGCCAAGAGTCTGCACACTCCTGGTGCTGCGGCCGTTCTGTGCATAATTCGCGACAACGACATTTGTATCGACATGCGATTTGAGCCTCTGGCCCCAGCCACGCTCGGGATTCTCATATGAAAGATCCTTGTCCGCCATGGTAGAGTCTCCCATAAGTCGAAGGACTATCTTATCCTGGGCAGACATACCCAGAGAAAGCATCAGCGTCAAAAAGAAAACTGCAATCTTCTTCATATCGTATACAATTATTCGATCACCACATTTTCAGACTTGTACTGGAACACATCCGGCTTCACATTGCCTGAAGCATCCTTGCAATTCTGTATCACTACATTCTTGCAGTTGGCAAGGCTGTATCCGAGGCTGTCAGCCTGTGTGATCTGCACATTCTTGAGAACAACTCCGGTAGAATAACGGAGATCCGCACCCTTGTCCGAAACGATCTCGCAGTTCTCCACTACGATGTTCTCTATGTTCTTTTCAGGAATTCCGTTGAAATACATTGCCCTGGCAGCTCCGCTGCAGACCACGTCCTTGATATAGATGTCCTTGAACTGCGGAGTGGTCTCATCAGCAGGCACATACTCGACATCAAATGCAGTCATGCCGTCTGCAGCAGCCTCTACGGCCGATTTTCCGCCATAATGAAGGTCGAAAAGCAGAGGCTCGGTAGGTATGTTCATCATCACGATGTCGCTGATATGGATATTCTCCACGACTCCGCCACGGCCTCGGCAGCTCTTGAAGCGAAGACCTACATCAGTTCCGAGGAAACGGCAGTTGGTTACGCTGATATTCTGGACACCACCTGACATCTCGCTTCCCACAACGAATCCTCCATGGCCATGGAAGACGATACAGTTGTCGACGATGAGGTTGCGGCATGGCCTTGCCCTTCTGCGGCCGTCCTCATTCTTTCCGGACTTGATGCAGATGGCATCATCGCCTACATCAAAGCTTGAATTGATCACAAGCACATCCTCACACGAATCCACATCAAGGCCGTCACCATTCTGCGAATACCATGGATTACGGACGGTTATATTGTTTATTATCACATTCTTGCACATAAGAGGATGAATATTCCAGCATGGTGAATTCTGGAAAAGGCAGTCCTCGAGAAGCACATTCTCGCAATTCTTCAGACCAATGAGCACAGGGCGGAGATATGTCTTCACGCTGTTCCATTCCTCGTCAGTTGTCAGGCCTTGAGGCACATTGAATGCATCGCTGACTACAGAGCCACGGTAAGAAGTAGAATCAGGGTACCACACATCACCCTTCCTGTTGGTGAATCCGCCGCTCTTGAGCAGTTCCTTCCACTGTGAAGGAGCCATCTTCGACTTCTTCACCTGACGCCATGAATCACCGTTTCCATCGATGGTACCGCCACCGGTAATCGCAATGTTCTTCGCTCCGTCAGCATTTATCGGTGCAAGGCAGCGTCTGGTGTCCAGTCCTTCGAACACGGTCTCAACGATAGGATAAAGGCTGCGGTCGGTAGAGAACAGCAGCACTGCATCCGGAGTAACATGGAGCTCGATATTGTCCTTGAGAGTGATCGGGCCGGTAAGCCATATGCCTTTAGGAACGACAAGCCTGCCGCCTCCGTTCTCCACGAGAACATCGATCGCCTTTGCGAATGCATCGGTATTCAATGTGACACCGTCACCCACACCGCCATAGTCTGCCACGCTTATCTGGCGAGGCGGGATCTGTGGACGATGTACCTTCTTCATATCGAACGGAAGATTCCTGTAGAGGTAAGCGAACTCGTAGTCCGAGCTGCATGAAAGCAAGCCGAGGCCCAGGATGATGGCCGAAGCAAGCCTGATCATTCTTGTGCTGAATGTGGTCATAAGAAAAGCCTGTTAGTGATTATTGCAAAAATAACCATTAACAGGCTTATTTCATAAGATTTTTTATCGCAAAGGATAGATTATTCGTCAAAAATGGTCCGGATGATAGTATTTGATATCGAACTCACCTGCAAGGACTCCGTATCCGTTTTCCGCAAGCGACTCAAGCTCGTTTTCACCGGCATAGATTTCGACCGGAGCGATGAAACCTACCCTTTCCTTGATGTCTTCCACGATAGGCTTGCTATACGCTATTCCACCGGTAAGGATTATCGCATCAATTTTTCCGCATACCACTGTAGCAAGCGCTGCGATATACTTCGCAACAGAGATGCAGTAACCCTTCAGGAATGTTGCACATGCCTCATCCCCAGCCTCTGCTCTCGAAGTGAGTTCACGGAAATCATTAGTGCCGAAATAGGCTACAGCACCACCACGGCCGACAAGTCTTTTCTTGATCTGGGCCTCTGTCCACTGTCCGCTGAAGCATTTCTCCACAAGAGGGAATGCCGGTACGCTTCCGGCACGTTCAGGGCTTATAGGACCGTCTCCTCCGAGCGCATCATTGGTGTCGATTACAAGTCCGTTACGATGCAGAGACACCGAAGAACCGCCTCCCATATGGGCCACGATCACGGTCACCTCCTTGTTGGTCTTGCCTATGCTCCTGGCATAACGGCGTACCATTGCGCGCGAATTCAATGCATGGAAAAGAGTCCTGCGAGGGAACTCAGGGAGGCCTCCCACCTTCACTTCCGGAAGCATCTCGTCTGCCATCGGAGGGTCTGCGATGAAGGCTCGGCATTTTTCTGCAATGCCTCTTTCCTCTCTTTCCCTGTTCACCATGACAGCGATATCATCCGCTATCAGAGCGCTGAGGTTGCATGCATGAGCGCCTTCCTTTGCGGCCATGAGCGCATCACGCATTTCCTGATTCACCTCATAGACACCCGTTCTGATCGGGGTTATGAGTCCTCCACGAGCCATTGCGATATCCAGGGTATGGAGAGCAATGCCTTTCTCGATAAGGAAATCCGTAATGGAATCACGGCGCATAGGCGTCTGATCCATCACGGATTCGTAAGAAGCTATTTCCTCGGCTGAGTGAGTGAGGCCTTTATCAAACATCATCTCTCCCGAGTCATAAACTGCAATCTTTGTCGAGGTGGAGCCGGTATTGATTACCAGTATTCTACCTTTCATATTTTCAACAGTTTTACTTGATTGAACATTCCTGAACTGATTAAATCAGTTTACGGCCATTGCGGCTATTGCGATCGAATTGAGCTTCGTATCGATGCTGTCGGCACGGCTTGAAAGCACGCACGGAACCTTCGCACCGACGAGGATACCCGACTGCTTGACTCCCGGAACGAGCTTCGAATTAGCCTTGTAGAAGACATTTCCAGACTCGATGTTAGGGAAAAGAAGGCAATCCGCATCACCGGCAACCGGACTGACAAGCCCCTTGATGTCTACAGACTCCTGATCGATAGCCACATCAAGAGCAAGCGGGCCGTCTGCCACACATCCCTTGATCTGTCCACGCTCCACCATCTTGGAGAGCATTGCAGCTTCGATTGTAGCCGGCTGGCTGGCAAGCACCTGCTCGGTAGCGGCGATAATCGCAACCTTCGGCTTTGCCACTCCTACAGACTTTGCAGTCCTCACGAGACATTCCATGATGATCTGCTTCTGCTTGATGTCAGGCGCAGGAATCACAGCCACATCTCCCACAAAGAGGAGCTTGTGATAGCTCGGAATCTCCAGAGTCGTACAATGGGTAAGGGTACCTTTAGGAGGAAGAAGCCCTGTCTCCTTGTTCAGGATGGCGCGGAGGAACTTGTCTGTTGAGCAAAGTCCCTTCATGAGGAAGTCTCCCTGGCCCTCACGGATCATCTGCACGGCCTGGGCTACTGCAGGGAGTTCATTCGGATTGTGAACGATAGTGAAGATGGAGATATCCACACCCTCTTCCTTGCATGCCTCGGCAATCAGAGCCTCGTCACCGACAAGAGTGACATCGGCCAGGCCGAGTTCCACAGCCTTTGCAGCAGCCGCAACGGTATGACTGTCAACGCCCCAGGCAGCGATCATGCGCTTTCTGGTCCCTCTGCCGCGAAGTTCGGCGAAAATTTCTTCAAAACTTGTAAACATCGTATATGCAATTAATCCCCAGACATGCCGGGGACTGGTTTTATTCTTCGTTCTGAACGATATTCATTGTATCGCGGGCGATCATGAGCTCCTCATTGGTAGTGATGACAGCAACCTTCACGTTCGAATCCGGAAGAGTGATCATCACATCCTGACCTGTCGCGACATTAGCGTCGTAATCGAACTTGACGCCGAGATATGTAAGGTTCTCACAGATGCGTCTGCGGAGACGGCTGTTGTTCTCACCGATACCGCCTGTGAAGACGATGAGGTCGACACCGTTCATTGCAGCGGCATAAGCTCCGATGAACTTGGTGATGTCATAAGTAAGTTTCTTGAGAGTAAGCTTTGCCTTCTCGTCGCCTGCATTTGCCGCCTCATTGAGGTCACGTGCATCCGAAGACACGCATGAAAGTCCGAGGAAACCGCTCTTCTTGTTGAGCACATTGCTCATCTCTGCAGCAGAAAGACCTTCCTTCTCCTGGATGTATGTAACGATCTCAGGGTCGATGTTACCGCATCTTGTACCCATGATCAAGCGGAGTGAAGCCCATAGTTGTGTCGATTGACTTTCCGTTAAGTACAGCAGCGATCGAGCTTCCGTTTCCGAGGTGGCAGGTAATCACCTTCGAGCACTCCGGATCAAGTCCGGCGAACTTAGCACCCTTTGCAGAAACATATCTGTGGCTGGTTCCATGGAATCCGTAGCGGCGTACACCGTATTTCTCATAATATTCATATGGAAGCGCATACATGTATGCGTATGAAGGCATTGTCTGATGGAATGCAGTATCGAACACACCTACCTGCGGCACTGTCGGAAGGACTGCAGATACAGCCTTGATACCGAGGATGTTTGCAGGGTTGTGAAGAGGTGCGAAAACAGAGCACTTCTCGAGCTGTGCGATCACCTTGTCAGTAATGAGCTGGCTGCATACGAATTCTTCTGCGCCATGGACAACGCGATGTCCTACTGCCTCGATATCCTCGAGAGTGGTGAGGACTCCGTATTCCTTGTCAAGGAGAGCGTCCATCACGGCCCTGATACCTACAGTATGATCCTCGATAGGCATTTCCTTTACGAATTTCTCCTTTCCGGTCGCCTGATGCTTAAGGCAGCCTGTTTCCATTCCGATCCTCTCGACAAGACCCTTGGCGATAAGATCATAGACTTCGTCGCTCTTCATATCAAGCAGCTGATACTTAAGCGATGAGCTTCCGCAATTGAGTACTAAAACGATCATTTTATGTGATTTTTTAATTGTATTTTTCTGGTTCCGGTTGAAATTTCAAAGAAATCCCACCACATCTTTGCAAAGTTATAAAAATAATCGCTACTTTCGCAAAAAACAGGTACGAAATGAAAGTGGAGAGAGAGATTGCGGGGTTCTCGTTACCTTTCGCAGCCGGAGTCGCACTCGCGACATACGCCGGAACATCATCATATGACATCCAGATCCTGAATGCCTCCGCCTCCCTGACGGCGGTTTCCGCAGCATTGAGCGTCGTCATGCATCCGGCAGGACGAAGGATATCGCATTCATGGCCAGCCGTTGCATTCATAGCCTTCTTTCTGGGCGGATTCTGCGGGCAATGCGGGAAGCTGCTCTGGATAAGCGCCATCGGTTCCGCAGGACTCTGGACCGGAAGCATCGGAATGAAGATGCAGGAAATGGCAGATGCCGTCCCGTTCATGGACCGCAGCACAAATGCCATTGTCAAAGCGCTTCTGACCGGAGAAAGATGCGACATTCCGCAAGAGATCACCGCCGCATTCCGCGACAGCGGAGCCTCTCATATACTGGCACTTTCAGGCCTTCATCTGGGCATAATATATGGAATCACAAGACACCTGACATCATTCTTCGGGAATACCCGGCAAGCCCTCATCGCCAGGTCCGCTGCCATCATAGCCATCTGTCTGACATATACCCTTGCGACCGGAGCCGGAGCATCCATCGTCCGTGCCTTGCTGTTCATAATCATCAATGAGGCCGCACGCATGACCCATCGTCATCACAGCACGGGATCGGTCCTCATGACCTCCCTCGTGGTGCAGCTGGCAATTTCCCCGTCATCGGTACAGTCCGTCGGATTCCAGCTCTCTTATGCAGCAATGGCCGGAATCGCTTTCATATTTCCATGGCTTAAGTCATTATGGCCGGGACAGCCGCACGAAGACAGTTTTCTGGCAAAATGCACGAGATGGATATGGAATTCAGCGTCGATGTCGATTTCATGCCAGATCACGACCGGCCCGCTTGCATGGTACTATTTCAATTCCTTTCCCATGCATTTCCTGCTGACCAACCTGATAGCTCTGCCCCTGACCGGTCTGATCATACCTTCTGCCCTGGCCGTGATGCTGCTCAGCAGCATGGGACTGTGCCCGGGATTCATGATCCGGGGGACAGAACTCCTTGTAACCCTGCTCACAGACGCCTTGAGCGTCATTTCAGATATGTGATCAGAGTTCTTCCAGAACAAACCCGTCCGAGCACCATGTCTTGAAGGCACCACCGTCATCATATATCAGACAGCCCTCAAGATCAGGACAGCCTGAAAGGAATTCCTTCGACGCCTCCAGTCCGATGACCATACAGTAAGTCGCATAAGCGTCGGCCATCATCGCATCCGGCGCCACAATCGTAGCGCTCAACAGGCTGTGCTGCACCGGATAGCCCGTGCGAGGGTCTATGGTATGAGCATATTTCTTTCCGTCACGGATATAGAATTTACGGTAATTACCGGATGTGACAATGCCATGAGGGCCCTCCGGAGCACGGAAGACGCCCTGAATCTGCGCACCGAGCTCATTGTTTCCGTCCACCGGCTTGTCAATGCCGAGAGACCACGGCTGGCCTGAAGGATTCTTTCCGTCGCAGAAGATCTCACCGATGTCGACCATCATGTCTTTCACGCCGATAGAATACAGGTATTCCGCAACAAGGTCGCAGCTATAGCCCTGCGCGATCGCATTGAAATTGAGTTTCGGACGGTTATCCACCGAATCAGGGAAGTCACGCGTAAGCAGCTTCATGCCTGAAGCAGCCATCACCTGCGCGACCTTTTCATCCGACGGGAGCGAATCATTCGCGAAACCGAAGCCCCATATGTCGAAAAGCGGAGCGGAAGCGGCATCGACCACTCCCCCGGTCATTTCATAGATATCATAGGCATGCTCATATATATCCCGGAAAATCTTGTCAGGAACGACGGACTCCCCTGCATTGAAACGGCTTAAAAGCGACTTCTTATTGTAGCCGGAAATCGAGTTGTCGATATTCACCAGTATCGCATCTACGGAATCACGGATCTCCTCCGGCTTCATATCCACGCCGCTCAGATTGAGTTTGACGGCATATGTACCGCCCTGGGCAAAGCCCGTGATGGTTATATATCTGTCACGCTGCGAACATGACATGAATGATGTCATAGCAGAGAGCAGCAAAAAAAATCCGATTATTTTTCTCATGACGTCCTGTAAGGCAAAGTATTTGTACAAAGGTAGCGGTTTTTCCAATTAAAATGTGCATCTTTGCAAGATTGTAACTAAAAATAAAAGCATAAAAATGAAGCTTCAGAAAGTGAACTGCATATTCTGGCTGGCTGTTGCATTGCTGGCCGCTGCCGCATGTAAGAAGGATGATGACGACAAGGTTTCCCCTTCACTCAACGGCTCACTCAGTTTCAATGTTCCTGAATACGTTACTCCGGGATATGTAGCGAAGATGACCCCGACCGGCATCTCGCATCCTGACGGAAAGGGTATCGGATATTACTGGAAGGTTACTCCGGGAATGACCAGCGCTGATACTACCAGATATGAAAACGGTCTCAACAGCGACGGATACGAGACTGACGGAACCTTCACATACTGGTTCCCTGACAGCCTCGGAACATATACTGTCAGCTGCTACGGCTTCGCGAAGGATTATTCAAGCTCATATTCTTCAAAGTATGTCACTGTCGTGAAGGGAGGTCTTGACGGATCGATCACAGGCACCGGCATTCTTCCGAAAGACAAGTTCATCGAGGCTGACGGAGTAAGATATTACTACGCCATGGTCAACGGCATCTACTGGTTCCGCAACAATCTCGCTAATCCGGCTTACGGTGTTCCTTACGTCAACGCAGAGGCCATGAGTGACGTTTTCGGAAGATATTACAGCTACGAAGATGCTGCCATAGCATGCCCTGAAGGATGGAGACTTCCTACCGACGAGGAATGGATAGGGATGGCCGAATACCTTAAGAATAAAGAACTAGCAGACGCGTATGGCATCATCCCCGGTATTGCTGCAGACCTTATGGCCGACATTCAGTTCAATCAGGAAGACATGTGGGAGTACTGGCCGGCTGTAGGCGAGATCACCAACAAGAGCAGACTTGCTTTCATCCCTTGCGGATATGCCAATCTTGGAAACAGGAATTCAGACGGCACGTATCCGACTGCATCTTTCTTCGGTCTCAACGAGTACGCAGCCTTCTGGACTGCAGACATGGTCGAGGATGAAGAAGGCATGGCATATTACAGGTATCTCATCAGCGACCAGCCTGACATGCAGATCGGAAAGGGTGACACAAAGACCCTCGGAGCATCCGTAAGATGCGTAAGGGATGCAGAATAACCCGCGACATTGACAACTTAACACCGATATAAAATGAAAAAGGGACTTATCACATTCGTTATCATCGCCGCAATTGTACTCGGCGGATTCTTCTGGATCAAGAACGTATACAACCAGATGGTGGTATCGGACGAGAACGTACAGGCAGCATGGTCACAGGTTGAGAACGTATATCAGCGCAGAGCAGACCTCATCCCTAACCTTGTCGCAACAGTCAAGGGATATGCCGAGCATGAGTCTTCAACTCTTGAAAATGTAATTTCAGCACGTGCGAAGGCGACTCAGGTTACTGTCGATCCGGCAAATCTTACCGAAGAGGCACTCGCAAAGTTCAATGAGGCACAGGGCGAGCTCTCATCCGCTCTCGGCAGACTCCTCCTCATTCAGGAGAACTATCCTGACCTCAAGGCAAACCAGCAGTTCATGGAGCTTCAGGCCCAGCTCGAAGGAACAGAGAACAGGATTGTGACTGAAAGAATGAAATACAACGAAGCTGCAAAATATTTCAATACAGGTATCAGACAATTCCCTGACAACATCGTAGCTTCAATCTTCGGATTCGACAAGAAAGCATATTTCGAAGCACAGGCCGGAGCTGAAACAGCACCAAAGGTAGAATTCTAGTTCAAAGCTTATGAAACCGGAAAGATTTCTGACCGCGGACCAGCAGGCTACTGTTGTGGACGCGGTCAGACTTGCAGAAAAGAGGACCTCCGGAGAGATCCGCATACATATCGACGGAGAATGCGAAGGCAATCCTATGGAACGTGCAGAAGAAGTCTTCGGCAAGCTAGGCATGCACAGGACAGAACTGCGTAACGGCATCCTCATCTATCTGGCATGCAACACAAAGGTCTTCGCGATCATCGGTGACAAAGGCATCAACGACCTTGTACCAGAGCATTTCTGGGAAGACGTCATTGAGGTCATGGGCAGGGAATTCCGTGAAGGCAGATTCACAGAAGGCCTTGTACAGGCTGTCCTGAAGGCCGGAGAAAAGCTTCAGGAATATTTCCCATACCAGTCTGACGACGTGAACGAACAGCCGGACGACATCTCGTTCGGAGAAAAGATCTGACCATAATGAGTTCAAGAGCATTACATACAGCCATGGCAAAGGTGGTCCTCTTTATCGGAGCCATCATATGCCTTGCAAGCCTTCCCGCTTCCGCCATTCCACAAAGGCCGGAGCCCGCAAGACTTGTCAACGACCTTGCCGGTCTCTTCTCTGCCGATCAGGTCAGCATGCTTGAAAGAGAACTCGTCGCCTTCGATGATTCCACATCAAACCAGATCGCAGTAGTCACTGTTGAAGATCTGGAAGGATACGATGCAGCTTCATATGCAACGAAGATCGGCCTCGACTGGGGCGTAGGATCATCCGAATTCAACAACGGAATCGTAGTCCTGGTCAAGCCCAAGAACACATCATCGGGCCAGGTATTCATAGCTGTCGGCTATGGACTTGAAGGCGCGATTCCTGACGCATACGCCAAAAGGATCATCAACAACGAGATGATTCCCCATTTCATGGAAAACGATTATTTCGGAGGCGTAAGCGCTGCCTGCGACAAGCTGATGAAACTTGCCAGCGGCGAGATTTCGGTAATGAGGGAATATGAAGAAGACGACGATTACGAAGCATATATAATCCTCACATTGTTCATCATCACGCTCATTCTGTTCGTCATTGCAGCATCAAGCAAGAACGATGGCAACAATGGAGGAGGCAATGGAGGACGCCGAGTGCATACCAGACCTATAATCACAATCGGAGACGATTTCGGAAGCTGGGGATCCCCTCGAGGCGGCGGATTCGGAGGAGGATTCGGTGGTGGCTTTGGCGGCGGATTCGGAGGCTTCGGAGGAGGCTCCTTCGGTGGTGGCGGCGCCGGCGGCAGCTGGTAGCCATAACACACAACAGGCTGACTTTGTATGTTATCGTAAATCTGTGACTATCCAGGAACTGTCGAACGACTCCGGTGCAGGAGGAGCGAAATAAGACAACGGCTTCTTCTGCATGAAATTTTCTTCAGACATCAGAACCTTCAACTTGCTGCCGTCCGTCATATCAAGATAAACATACGGCAGGCTGTCCTGATATACCACGAATGACAATCTGCATTTGAGGATACCGCACTTCACGAGCGGGGCAAGCACGAAATCATCAGACACATGATCACCATATGAGTCTTTTTCTCTTGTAGTCTTGATCACCTTGAAATTGTCCTTCAGCCCCCTGACAAGATATGCCGGATTCTGAAGGAAATCTGCCTCAGACAATGTCTCCGGCATTGATTCATACACGATTTCCTTGGCACCTTCATCAATGATGCAGACACTCTTTCCATCCGATTTCACGATCAGACCGTTACCATCAAAGACATATGCATCACCCTGAATCTCGATCCTTGCCTCACCTGCCACCTTACCGATTCCGACAGCATCAGCAGTCTTTGGAGGAGTGAAGGTATACTCACATGTGAATTCCAGACAAGAACCGTCAAGAGCATCATAGAATGCCTCCAGCTTGTTCTTTTCCTGGGCATGAAGGAAAGCCGGAGCAAGAATCATCAGACCCGCAAGGGCATATTTCAGGATAGTCTTCATATTAACGGATGAAATGTGAAAGTATCTCGTCAAGCTCCTCGAAAGTGGTCACAAGGACCTGACGCGGCTTGGATCCTTCCTGTGGGCCGACGATTCCTGCCCCCTCAAGCTGATCCATAACCCTTCCTGCTCTTGCATAACCCATGCCGAGACGTCTCTGAAGATCCGAAGTCGATCCCTTCTGTGATGTCACCACCATACGTGCGGCATCCTCGAACAATGGATCGATGTTCTGCATATCGATGTTTCCTCCGCTTGTCTCACCGTCCTGCGATTCAGGTACAGGCAGATAATATGGAGTGTTGTAGCACTTCTTATGTTCGGTCTGGGAACCGATGAAATCGGTGATCCTGTTGATCTCAGCCATGCTGACAAGGGCACACTGGACACGCTCCATCTCGACACCAGCATAATAAAGCATGTCTCCGTTCTCGGCTCCGTTCGTATCAAGAATTGTAGCTGAATCCACGCGTGAAACCACCCTGAACGCGATTCTCGTAGGGAAGTTGGTCTTGATAAGACCTGTGATCACATTCACCGAAGGACGCTGCGTAGCGATGATCACATGGATACCGGCAGCCCTACCCTTCTGCGCAAGACGGACGATCGACGCCTCGATGTTCTTTGCGGCCTTGCGTGCTTCAGGGCCGGCTCCTCCCGCCATTGTAAGGTCGGCATACTCATCGATGACAACCACCAGATATGGAAGATACTTATGTCCATCGGTAGGAAGCAGATACCTGTCCTTATACTTCTCGTTGTAAAGTTTGAGGTTGTTCACGCCGGCAAGGGCAAGAAGTTTATAACGCTCATCCATCTCGATACAGAGAGAATTGAGCACGAGTTCGGCCTGCTTCGCATCCTTCACGATTGCATGCTCCTTCTCATCTTCCTCGCTTGCTGCCATAGGCATAACGGCAAGATAATGCTTTAGCAATGCATTGTACGATGTAAACTCCACCATCTTCGGGTCGATAAAGACAAACTTGAGCTCAGACGGATGCTTCGCATACAGGAGCGATGATATGATCACATTCAGACCGACTGACTTACCCTGCTGTGTCGCACCCGCAACAAGAAGATGCGGAGCAGATGCAAGATCGAAAGTCTTCACCTTCCTGGTGATGGTATATCCAATTGCTATCGGAAGTTCATATTTGGTATTCCTGAACGAATCATCATTCAAAGTCTTCTTGAGAGGGACAATCGACGGCTCGCGGTTAGCCACCTCGATACCGACGCAGTCAGGAAGCACAACCACGCGTACTCCCTTGGCTCCCAATGACATACCGATCTCCCTATGGAGGTTCTCGATTGCAGAGACCTTCACTCCCGGCGCAGGGACCACCTTGTAGAGAGTCACAGTAGGCCCGACAACGGCTGTCACCTGCATCACCTCGATCTTGTAATTCATCAAGGTAGCGCGGATCCTGTTATTGTTTATCTCAAGCTCCTCCTTTGATACTGTATGCTGACCCTCTGCATAATCGTCAAGCAGATCTATTGAAGGGAACTCATACCTCTCCAGTTCCGCCCTGTTGTCAATGCGCTCAAGCTCTTCAGTAACAACAGCATCCGGATCATAGTTCCTTATTATCTCGATGCCATCCTGTGACTGTCCCTCCTGGATTTCAGGCTGAAGCTCTACCTGTTCAGGTCCGTCAAATGTCACGGACAGGTCTTCTACCGGCATCGGATCAAATACCGGATCCAGTTCTGTAAGAGACGGATCCACAAAGAGTTCGTCCTCCGTCAGTATATCCGTTTCATCTGAAGTCATTCCGTCACCGTCTGCATCTTCAGAAACAGCGCCTTCAACATCAATCGTCTCATCAGGTATCTCCTTTTCTTCAGTACCGGCCAATGCAAGCCAATGAGCAAAGCGTCCGCTTGCAAGAAGAAGCCATGCGACAACAAGCACAATAATGATAAGAGCGGTCACGATAGAGCCGAAAAGATTGTTCATCCATGCGATCACGGCATGACCGGCATCACCGCCCAAGCCGCTGCCGAAGAATGTATCGGCAGTAAACTGCATTGACACGAAAGCCAGGATCATCGACGACAGGAACGCTCCGCTTACCACAACGAATGTAGTACGGAGCAGGCCGATGCTCCTGTTCCAGAAGAAAAGCCTATAAGCCGTAGCTCCAAGAATGAATATCAGAGCAAAGCTTCCCAAGCCAAGAAAACGGCAGACAAGGAAATCGGCCCACCAGTATCCCAGTTTGCCGGCAGCATTAGCCACCTCAACATTCTTGTCAAGCATGTCCGGCTGGGACATCAGGCTCTGGTCAGCCTCCCATGTGAAAAGGAAAGACACGGAAGCCACAAGCGTGAATATGGTAAGCACGCCCACAAGGATGCCTGCAGACTTAAGCAGGATGGATTTTGTATCCGGGTTCATATCAGAAAAGAAGGAGAAGCGGGTACGCTTCTCTTTCTTCTTTATGTTTTTCGTAGTTTTTTTCTTTGCAGCCATTGTTATTTATGCTGTTTGTTACGCATCTTCATGTTATTGTTCTTGAAGCGATGGTTGTTCTGCATCTTGCCCTTGCCTTGATTAATGCCAGGTCTTGCGAATGTCGCTCCCGAATCCACTCTTGAAAGCTGAAGTCCTTCCGGAACCTTGATCCTGTAATCTGAAAGTTTCTCTATATCCTGGAAGATAGTCTCATCCGCCACGGTATCCTTGTTCCAGATCAGATACTGCTGTCTCATGTAGACCGCCAGCTGGCAGATCATCGCAGTCTTGACTTCTCCATCCTCCTTCTCAGCAATGAGATCTATGATATTTTCAATGTTACGGCCATAATGGGTAGCCTTGATAGGCCTGCCGTTCATCGGAACCGCCTCCGGCTTCTGATTCAGGCTCTCGGGGGCAGGCATCGGATATGGCGCATCGATGTCAAGGTCAAAGCCCGAAATGATGAAGAGATGATCCCAGAGCTTATGCTCGAAATCCTCCTCAAGATGCACGGCCGGATTGAGGATCTCCATGACCTTGATGATAGCCCTGGCCTGCTCGTTACGCTTCTCCCTGTCCTCTATGGTCTTCAGGTAATTCACCATCTTCTGCACATTTCTGCCATACTCCGGAATGTAAAGCCTTACCCTCTCGGTATTGTACAGCAGTTTGCAGGTCTCTATCTCGTTGTTCTCCATATCTGTTCTTTCTAAATTATCTACAATCTGCAAATATAATAAATGTTTAGGAAACCTCCATCACTTCATCGGTATGTACATACCACAGATATGCAGACACATCGCTGTAGCCCATCCGGCGCCATACTGAAGCATATTTTCTCAACTGGCGTTCATACAAGCGGTAATGCTCGCCGAACTTGTAGTCGATGATGATGACCTTGTCTCCATGAATCTCCACCCTGTCCGGACGGCATACCTCGCCATCTATATCGATCAGCGAAGCCTCGTTGAGAACCCTGTACGCATCATCGCGGAACCATCCCCTGGATGCAGCGGCATCGAGTCTTTCCGCCAACAGCGTCATTGCCTCTGACGCCTCTGCAGAGGTGATCTCGCCGCTTTGAAGCGACAGATTCACCGATGCTTCCAAGTCTGACGGTACAATCACACGAGAAAGAATATCATGGAGCACCACGCCCTTTATCCTGTTCGACGCCATCACCCCGGCCTCGCCATCCTCCGAGAAGAAATCAAGGGCATCCGCGGTAAACTTCAGGCGGCCGCGCTCGCGTACATCCTGTCCCTCTTCGTCCGGATAAGGGTTGAGCGGGATGGACGGCAATTCGTCATACGCGGACAGATCGAAAGTCTCCGGTCCTTCCTTATCCTTCTTTCTATGAGCCTCGAAGTCCACGATTTCGCCGGCATCGAAACGCTCGGAGCCATCATCCGACGCACTTCTGCTGACGCTGAACGGAGGTAGAAGATCCTCATTACCAGGCACATCACCGCTACATGAAGCAGAAGCGAACCAGTACAGCATCTGTGAAAAATCCGTAAACTGCGATGTATCACCAGTCTCAACCGCCTTAAGGCATTTTGCAGAAGGAGTCTTTGCAATGATGTGCATTCCCAATGCTGCACGGGTCATCGCAACATATATCGTATTGATGTTGTCCACCTGCTGAAGGAAATTCTCCTTCCTATAGTCTTCAGCGAAAAGCGTATTCTCGGAAGACTTCGACAATGTAACGTCATAAACACCGTCCGCCACACCTTCAAAAGGAGTCTCATCCAGCTCCGGCACACACCAGTAATTCCCTGCCTTATAGAGATTTATGTTTTCTGCGAACGGGATGATCACATACGGGAAATCCAGGCCCTTCGACTTATGGATGGTCATCACCCTCACGCTCTCGCCCGAAGACGGCGAACTGATCGAAGGATTCTCATCCTCCCAGTATTTGAGGAATCCCCTCAGGCTGTTGCCATTGGCGGCGACATAATCCTGAATATGGTCCATGAACGACTGGACATGAAGGGCCTCACCCTTCCATACTCCTTCAGAATCATTTTCCTTCAGGCTTCTGAAAAGATGCTCCGCCATATCAATCAGAGAGCTGCATCCCTGTGGAAGACTTACATTCAGCGACCTTGCAAGATAACCGTTGACAGTATCCTGCGGATTATCCACATAGGACATCAGAGACACCAGACGACGTACTGTCATGGAACTCTTCACGCGAAGAGAATCGTCAGTAATGACAGGTATACCATTATCAATCAGATACATCGCAACATCCTCTCCCGATGCGTTGCTTCTCACCAGAACGGCAATTTCAGAAAGCAAGGCTCCGTTTGCCTGCGCTTCCCTGACCGCTTCAAGCACCTTCTGAAGCTCGTCTTCCTTCGGGCAGAAGGTCAGACTGACACTTCCCTTTGCCGACGCTTTCTTTCCGACAAGCTGCTTTACATCCGAGTAAATGTCAGTAAGGGGACCTCCTTTCTCTGTTCCGTTCATGGCGTCAAGGATGGATGCCGCGGATTTGAAGAAAAGATTGTTAAAATCTACCACATTCGAGAGACTCCTGTAATTGGTATCGAGAACTTCCTTGTCATGGTCAGGAAACTCTTCCGGAATCGAAGAATTCAGCAGTTTCCAGTCCGAGCCTCTCCAGCGGTAGATACTCTGCTTGACGTCTCCGACGATAAGGTTTTCCCCTCCCTTTGAATCACTTTCATGAAGCAGAGGGCTGAAATTGCTCCACTGAACATTCGCCGTATCCTGGAACTCATCCAGAAGGAAATGCTCATACCTCACTCCCAGCTTCTCATATACGAAAGGAGCATCCGAACCGTCGATTATATCACGAAGAATAGTATTGGAATCATCAATGCACAGTACATTCTTCTCCTTCATCAGTTCCTTGAAAGCCCTGCTCAATTCTCCCGAAACGCCAAGTCCGTAAAGCTGGCCGTCAAGAATCATAGCTGTATTATACACCTTGAATTCCTTGTCGAAAAGATTGCAGAAATCCTCAAGAGGCGCCTCCAGGAACGGGTATACAAGCGGTTTCAGCTTTGCTGCCTTGCTCTTTGCGAACCACTGCTCATGATCCACTGCCTTGGACATGAATGAAGCAGAAGGGACCTCGATCTTATCCCCGTCCTCAAGTTCCGAATACGCATACAAGGCCTTCAGGAAGCCTCGGTTGCTTTCTGCCGGATCCACGCCGGCCTGTTCTACGATATCCAGGGCAGACTTTGCAGCCTGCTTTACAGCCTCCTGAAAATCCTTCACAATCCTGCGGCAGATGTCCCTGATCTCGAGAAGCTTCTCCTTCGGATATTCCGTCTCCCCATCAAGCCCGGCCTTCTCCATGACCTCCTGTCTTTGAGGCGACTTAAGTCTCTTTGCCATCTCCAGAAGGTTCGCATCCATACTGTATCGTCCTCCCTGCTCGATCTGCTCCAGCACATTGTCGGTGAGCCATGAAAGCAGACTCGAATCCTCCTCCGTCAATGAATCAAGGATACGGGACACTTTCCGCAACCAGCGAATCCTTATCCAGCTCCACCTGATATGAAGCGAACTGGCCTATCTCCCTCGAGAATGCCTTCAATGTCTGCTGGAAGAACTTATCGATGGTACTTACCGCAAAGGCACTGTAATCATGAAGCATATCACTCAACACAGCCCCGGCCTTTTCCCGCAGAGCCTCCTCATCAGCAAACATGGACGGAATGAAATAATCATGATAGTCCGAACTGCACGGATCAGTCGAAAGCACATGGAGTTCCTTAAGAATCCTGCCTTTCATCTCATCCGTAGCCTTGTTGGTGAATGTCACCGCCAGGATATGCCTGTACGCATACCTGTCCTTGCTCTTGAGCAGGAGTTCTATGTATTTTCTGGCAAGCCTGTATGTCTTTCCCGAGCCGGCCGAAGCCTTCATTATCTCTAGCATAAACCCTTTCCTTTAAAATTCATCGTCCGCAAATCATCCTGAAATCGCAATATGTGCATGTCCCCTCATCCTCCGTTCTTCTGAACGGCACTTCAAGGTCATACATTTCATTCAACAACGCCTCCAGGCGCTCTGAAACAGCATCGAAGAACTTCCTGTTCATCGGCACGGTCACAGGGGCCTCCTTGAAAAGATGCGCTGTCGAATAGACACAGTTATGGATCTCCCTGCCCTTGACCTCCGGTCTCGAATCCGCAAGAAGGTCGTAAATATAGAACTGCAGGGCGATCTTCGGCCAGTTCTTCATGTCCGGATGGAAGATCTTGTCAGCAATCTCCTCCGCATTACCGTCATGTATGTTCTCATCATCCTCCAGTACCTTTCCGGTCTTGTAGTCCACGACCCTCGCCTGTCCTTCCTTGAAGCTGTCCAGACGGTCTATGAATCCCTTGAGCCTCTGTCCATAAAACTCTCCCCTCACCTTTATCTCACGTCCGAGGATCTCGAACGACTCCCTGCCTTCCTTGTGCAGCAGTTCAAGATCGCGCTGAAGCGTCTTCATCACATACCTCACGATCACATCGGCAACGACCAGATTCCTTCCGCTGACCTCTATCGTATTGAGCTGGGACATTATCAGCGCCTTCACCTTCTTCTTTACATCATCCGGTCTCTTTAGCCAAGACTCTATATACGAGCGGGTTACATGATCCATCGGCGCAGACTTAAGTCCATGATTCACAGCCCGTTCATCAAACACGAAAGCCGGATCCATAGCCTCTTCGGAAGTATAAAGGGCACGCATGGTATCATGGTATACCGTTCCGAACATACCATAGTCCAGCGACTCGGCGACTTCCTCCTCAAGCTGAAGTCCCTTCACGGTACCATAATAGAATCTGGCCGGACAAGCGAGATAGTTCTGAAGAGTGGTTGCCGAGAGCACGGTCTCCTTTATCTTCGCAACGTCTTCCGCAGTCTTCGTGATTTCCGGCAGTTCCACTGTCTTCATGCTGTCAAATTTCACGACATATCTTTTCAGAGGCAGGCCGAAATGGTACTCCAGCTGCTTGATGTATCTGCTTTCCTCTCCCGACTTCAGACCTTCCGTACGCGAATCCACAAGCATCCACACCTTCTCCGCCCTCGAAATCATCCTGTAGAAATAATAAGCCCATACGGCATCCTGATATTCATATGTAGGCATGCCGAAGCCCTTTCTCAATTCCGGCGGAATGAATGAAGAGCTCACGTTCCTTCGAGGGAACACTCCTTCGTTCGCCGACATTATGATCAGATTGCGGAAATCGAGAGCACGTGTCTCAAGCGGTCCCATTATCTGAAGTCCACGCAGAGGTTCGCCCCTGAAAGGCACGGAAATACCAGCCAGAAGCTGACCGAGCAGCCTTATGTACGTCATAGGAAGGACCTCCAGGCCTATTTCCTGAAGCACATTTATGCTCTTGTAGTATTCCTTTGCATATTCCAGCTCCAGCGCAAGCGACCTGTCGTCTGCGATAGACGGCGCAATGGCCTTGATCACATCTTTCTGATATTCGGCAAAGGCATCGGTCTGCATCGCGGACGCAAGTTTCGGATCTGTCACGACAGGACGGAAAATGGTATCGAGCAGTTTCGTACCGTTCAGTTCCTCCTGCGGGATATAAAATTTCGCACCCTCCTTGACCTTGGCGACAATTTCAAGGGTCTTCTCGTCCGCCGCCTTCCTGAAGATCTCTCCGGCAAAGAGGTCCCACACCTGCCTGTGATAGAAGAACCATGTCCCCTTACGGTTGACCGCATGGAGCTGAATCGAAGAAATGTCAGACATCATGGAATACAGCAGGCTTCCGCTCATCGGAAGTCCCATGGTCACGTTGATATCACGGATATCCTCCGGGATGGAGTTAAGCACCGGGCGAAGGAGATTCTCGTCAGGAAGCACGACCGCACAGTCCTCCGGAGCGCCTGCCCTCTGCCTCAATATGTCCGGAAGCCTCTTTGCCTGTCCGACAGACGACGCCACACTGACAACATTGATCTCCGGAATTCCGAGCCCATCAATATCCCATTGCGCTGCCTGCGGGAATTCCAGGACATTATCCGCCATGAAGAATGAAGAACGGTTCTGGGGATCTCTGATCATATCTCCCGACCAGTCCCAGCAGAATTCTGCCTTGCCGCTGTCACGCAATTTCCTCAACAGCACCTTCTCGCACTCATTCAGCGCATTGAGTCCGACAAAAACATATTCCGTATCATCCGGGAAAATCCCTTTGAAGACATCCTCTGCCGGTATCTCCTTCAGCCTTGACGCAAGACTTCTGTATACCATTCCTTCATATGCCATGCCCTTCGAAGCGAGAGCCTCATTGAAATCCAGATACAACGGATAAAGGATGTTCCATATCTGCAGGAAGCGTCCCTTCACGTCCGGATCATCGCTGCCGAGATCGACAGTAAGCTTGCCGGACTGGTCGTTGAAATGGCTCAAGAAGCCTTTTATGGCCTCCCTCTGGGTTTCAGTCAGATACTCGAATGTATCCTGAAGCGCCTTATAATCAGCCACATTGGCAAATAGCTGCTTCGGATCGACGAGATACTTGTCTACATCATTGAAGTCTCCGAGGATAACATCTCCCCAGAACACGAACTCGTCGAGAGACTCGGCCTTGGGGTTGAGCTTCCTGTAGCATTCATACAGTTCGAGAAGCAGGCGCACACGGTCGCACGGCTGGAGGCCGGCAGCCGTGGCAAAGAAGTCATTTATTGTAAGCATCTGCGGGGCAAGCAGCGGAGCATCCTTCACTGCATCGCAAAGATGCTTGCGGAAAAACACCATCGAACGGCGGTTCGGGAAAATGAAGCATCTTCCTTCTATGCCTCCGATATTATAATAATGGTCTGCGACCTGTTTGAGAAACGGCGTCATCATTTATCTGTTTTATGCAAATTTAGTCTTTTTGAATGCCAAACCATAGCACAATATCCATTGTTTTAAGAGAAAATTCGCTAACTTTCGCAAAAAAATATATTCAATCTGCGTTTTTTGTTACAAAAAAAATTTGGAGGTGTCGATTTTTTACCTACCTTTGTAACAGAAACAATTTAGAATTATTCAAAACTACAAATTATAAACAATTAAAGGACACTATTATGACAAAGAAATTCAGATGCTTGGTATGCGGTTATATTCATGAAGGCGAAAATGCTCCGGAGGAGTGCCCACTCTGCCATGTAGGACCAGATCAGTTCGAGGAGATCGTAGAGACAGAAGGTGAGCTCACATGGGCTGACGAGCACAAGATCGGTGTAGCGAAAGGAGTTGACCCAGAGATTCTCAAGGGACTTCGTGACCATTTTGCAGGCGAGTGTTCAGAGGTTGGAATGTACCTCGCAATGAGCCGTCAGGCTGACAGAGAGGGATATCCAGAGATCGCAGAGGCATTCAAGAGATATGCATGGGAAGAGGCAGAGCACGCTGCAAAGTTTGCAGAGCTTCTCGGTGAGTGCGTTTGGGATACAAAGACCAACGTAGAGAAGAGAATGCTTGCAGAGCAGGGTGCATGCGAGGATAAGCTCCGTATCGCAAAGCTTGCAAAGCAGCAGAATCTTGATGCTATCCATGATACTGTTCATGAGATGTGCAAGGATGAGGCACGTCACGGTGCTGGATTCCAGGGACTCTTCAACAGATATTTCAAGTAGAAGATATATCCAGATCTAAATATTTAAGGCTGTCACATGTTGATGTGACAGCCTTAAATATTTAGATCCATGAATAAGATCTTATTCTAAACTATCATCGTCTTCGTCAAAGTCGTAGTCGGAGGCGATCATTTCGGCGATGTCGTCGGGAACATCGAAGCTGAGGTTGGTCCAGAGGGATTCCATCTGACGACGGTCCTTCTTTGTTGGACGGCCCGCTCCCCTGTCTCGCTTGAGGAAGAATGTCTCGACAGGTGCACGGAGTTTGGCGAGTTCTTCCGGCGGTGTGAGATTTTCGGCATAATTCGGGACGAGTTTCGCTCCCTGACGCTTGTCGATCAGCTGTACCACCTTATATGTATATGTCACTGCACCTTTACGCGCCACGATGGTATCACCGACCTTCACAAGTTTCGACGGCTTTATGTCGGCACCATTCACACGCACCTTGCCACCCTTGCACGCATCAGTCGCATCAGTCCTGGTCTTATAGACCCTGATCGACCACAAATATTTATCAATTCTTACTTCTTCCATAATAAACCGTGGAACACAAGTTCGTGAATTTCAACAACTTAACAAAACCCACGTGCCGACATTGGGGAGCACGAAGAGTACAGGAAAGGGTTCATAATCAGAGGATTACGCTCCACGACTATGAGATAGGGTTATGGCCGGGACCAAAGAAGCCGAACGGACTGGCGCCAGCAGGGCCATGGTCATGATCATCATCGCAGCATTCATCCTCAAGACCTTCATAATCCTCACCTTCGAGGAATGCTTCCGTAGACGGATCGATATATTCATCCAGTTCCTCCTGAACACGTGTTACTGCCTCAAGAAGTATGGTAGAGCGGTCACGAGGGACAAGATAGAAATCGGGCATCTCTGCAGGGATCAGGATTGTCTCACCCTTCGAGAATTCATAATTGTCCATGAACGCTTCTCCTCCAGGCTTGACTGAAGGCACCTGGATTGAAGCAGCACCTTCGATGCAGACATAGATGATGAAGCTGCCGAATTTCTCGGTATAGATATGGAGAGGATCAGCGAGATTGAGCTGGGACACGGTAAACTGTGAAGATTCCACCAATGTCTCGACCACATCTCCTTCCTTGGCAGAATGTTCATGATGGTGATCATGGTCATCACAATGGCACTCATGGTCACAGCATGGCACATGCGATGCTTCTGCCCCCCAAAGCGGTCCCTTGCGGTATTTTCCCGGATCATAAGGACGGTAGTCGATGATGTCGATGGCTTCTTCGAGATGGATCGGACGGGCTGTCGCTGGATTCTTCTCGCGTCCCCAGTCATAGAGACGGAAAGTCATGTCTGAAGACTCCTGGATCTCCGCGAGGAGAATACCGCCGTCTGCCGCATGGACAGTTCCCGGTGTGATGAAAAGCACGTCCCCTTTCTTCGGATATATCACATTCAGAAGCTCCTCGACAGTACCGTCATTGCACCTGTCATAGAACTCCTGTGCCGTAACTTCCCTCTTGAAGCCCATATAGATCTTTGCTTCAGGTTTCGCATCAAGGATGTACCAGAGTTCAGACTTGCCAAGAGCATCATATCTTTCAGCCGCAATCTCATCATCAGGATGTACCTGGACCGAAAGTTTATCATTGATATCCAGGAACTTGATAAGCAGAGGGAACTGACGTCCATAATAATTGTACACATCATCACCGACCACTCTTTCAAGATAGGTCTCCATGATTTCGCTGATGGTGTTTCCGGCAAGCCAGCCATTAGTCACGATCGAATCCTCAATGCCCATGTCGGCCACTTCCCAGCTTTCTCCGATAAGTTCATCCGGCCCGATCACTGTCTCGTTTCCTTCATCATCGCACTCGACGAATTCCTTGCCAAGCTTGTCGACAAGAGCATGGCCGCCCCAAGGCCTTCTTGAAGCGACCGGTATAAATTTAAAAGGGTACAGTTTCTTTTCCATATTCCGTTTATTCTTTTGAAGCCATGCGTGCCACGAGACCGGTTAGACCTTTGCCCAAAGCGGATGCAGATCCGGCCACAACCCCAGGCAGGGCCTTGAAAGCCGATTTGATAGCCTCGCGCTTTGCCGCACGCTTGTTCTTCACTCCCGACAGGGCCTCCGGGCCTTCCATCAGGAATTTCTTGGTTACATATCCTATTCTTAAAGTCAGGAGCGCATTCACAGCGCCCTGAAGTGCAGATTCCGCCACAACGCCCGGTATCTTGAAACGGGCAAGAAGACCGCTCAAGGAGTCCTCACCGTCAAGTTCCGGAGATGTTCCGACCATATCTTCCGGATTGACATCAGTCACATCCACATCCGTAGTATCGATGGCATCGTTTGCGATATCAAACGGAGCCACGCCGTCGATATCGGTGAATACCTGCGATGTGCAGTATGAAATCAGGGATGTGGTCAGGATGCGGACATAAAGCCTGAACATCTGCGGTCTGGTAGGTCTGAATCCCGAAGCGAGGACGATATCCTCGATCAGTTTATAGTTCATCACAAGCACAGCCGCCGAATCAAACACGCCGTTCTGCGATATTGCTGTCACCATGAAGACTGTCTTTCCCCATTCCTTGATACGTGAATTGATACCAAGCACATCGAGTTCCTTGTCACCGTCGAACCTCAATGCGAGTTCACGAGATAGTGCCGCCTTAAGCTGCTCATGGTCAGCACTGTACAGCTGAAGTTCTTTCCTGAACGCGATCTGATGTTCCCTTCTCTTTTCCGGATCCGCGATATAGCCGCAATTGGCCGCAAGACGCTTTCCGAACTGCTGAAGGTCCTTGGTCTTTGCCTCATCATCGACTGCCAGCACCGGGAATTCAGGAGCGTTATGGACCTTGATTATCGGTCTTATGATGAAGATGATTGCAAGTATCAGTATCAGAGCATAGAAGGCATATTCCACATATACCGTATGGCACACCTCACCGAGCTTTTCGGCTATGGTTATGACATTTCCCATCAGCATCATGGTCAGAATCGCCAGCGAGATGCCTATGATCAGAACGATATTCCTTTTCATAACTTCAATGCGTTTTCTGTAGTAACCCTGATCTTTGCGAGGTCCTGCTGCAGAGCCTCAAGCCCGTCACGCTCGGCCTTCCATTCCTTCGGATCGGCTATGAGCTTCGCCAGAGCCTCCCTTCTCTTCCGTTCCACAAACCGGCCATATGTGCCTTCTATGCGTTCCAGGACCTTATCCTTATG
>RHMF01000105.1_pt1 | contig 32121 bp, 21 predicted proteins | sample 5365151 | NCBI WGS metagenome assembly RHMF01 (sample SAMN10266501, study PRJNA497801) | feces metagenome | isolation source: feces | host: Bos taurus | place: China: Prairie of Fairy Mountain | collected 2017-08-14 | reverse complement strand
GCTAACGGTCAGTTAGGCAACGAGATACGCGCTACGGCAAAAGATAGTGCCGACAGCTATATCTTCACCGATATCGCGGAGGATGGCGAGACCGTATACCTCGACATCACCGACCTCGATGCCGTGCGTAAGATGATTGCCGACAATGGCGTAAACATCATCATCAACTGCGCCGCCTACACCAATGTCGACAAGGCTGAGGAAGAGAGAGAAAAGGCGAAAATCATCAACGCCACCGCCCCTGCAAATCTTGCCAAGGCGATAAAGGAGGTCGATGGTCTTTTGGTGCATATCTCGACCGACTATGTCTTTGGTGGCGAGAGCGACACACCATATACCGAGGAGCAACCAACAGCACCGACAAGCGTCTATGGTAGCACAAAACTTACTGGCGAAGAGGCAATTATCGCAACAGATTGCCGTTATATCATTATCCGCACGGCGTGGCTCTACTCGGAGTTTGGCAAGAACTTCTGCAAGACGATGATTAACCTCACATCAACCAAATCTCAAATCAAGGTTGTTGATGACCAAATAGGCACACCTACCTATGCACTCGATTTGGCGAGGGCGATAGAGGCTGTTGTGGCAAGATACGATGGTACGCAGAGGGGCATCTTCCACTACTCCAACGAGGGTATCTGCTCGTGGTTTGAGTTTGCAAAGGCTATCTCGGAGCTTTACGGCACAACAGAGTGCGATATCCAGCCCTGCACAAGTGCAGAGTTTCCGAGCATAGTAAAACGCCCCGCATACTCTGCCCTCGACAAGGGCAAGATAAAGGCGGTATTTGGCGTTGATGTTCCACATTGGAGAGATTCTCTCGCAAGGTGCATACGAAATATTAAGAAGCAGTAAACGATGGCAAAACGAAATATAGTTATCACCGGTGGTGCGGGCTTTATAGGAAGCCATGTTGTACGCCTGTTTGTGAATAAGTACCCTGAGTATAACATCATCAACCTCGATAAACTCACCTACGCAGGCAATCTCGCAAACCTTAAGGATGTGGAGACGAAGCCCAACTACAAGTTTGTGAAGATGGACATCTGCGACTTCGAGGCCTTCTACGAGTTGATGCAGCGCGAGAAGATTGACGGCATTATTCATCTTGCAGCCGAGAGCCATGTGGATAGAAGCATCAAAGACCCATTTACCTTTGCCCGTACAAATGTGATGGGCACTCTGTCGCTTTTGCAGGCAGCAAAGCTATACTGGGAGAGCCTACCCGAAGGTTATGAGGGCAAGCGATTCTACCATATATCTACCGATGAGGTCTATGGCTCGTTGGCGTTTAACGATGAGCTTTTCACCGAGCAGACACCCTACAATCCCCACTCGCCATATTCGGCAGCAAAGGCATCGTCGGACCACTTTGTGCGTGCCTATCACGACACCTACGGTATGCCGACAATCGTCACCAACTGCTCGAATAACTATGGCCCCTATCAGTTCCCCGAGAAACTTATTCCGCTCTTTATCAACAATATTCGCCACCGCAAGCCTCTGCCCGTCTATGGCAAGGGCGAGAATGTGCGCGACTGGCTATATGTCGAGGACCACGCAAGGGCTATCGACCTTATTTTCCACAAGGGTAAGGTTGCCGAGACCTATAATATCGGCGGCTTTAATGAGTGGAAAAACATCGACCTTATCAAGGTGATGATTAAGACCGTAGACCGCATCTTGGGTAACCCCGAGGGTCACTCGCTAGACCTCATCACCTATGTTACTGACCGCCTTGGCCACGATGCACGATATGCGATCGACTCAACAAAGTTGCAAAAAGAGCTCGGCTGGGAACCCTCTTTGCAGTTCGAGGAGGGCATCGAAAAGACCGTTCGCTGGTACTTGGACAATCAGGAGTGGATGGACAATGTAACAAGCGGCGACTACCAACGATACTACGACGATATGTACCAAGGTAGGTAGCCGAGAGCATAAGAGAGATATAACGAATGAGCCCCAAAAGTTAGCAACTTTTGGGGCTCATTTCAAAATACACATTCAATACTGTTTCAATACCAAATTATCATACATCTAATATTACTCTAAAAAAATAAATACATCAAAAAAATAGGGCCGCCCTCGGGCGACCCTATCACTAATTATCTGCAAGGATTACTCCTCTGCAGGAGCGTTTGCCAAGCAGTCTACACGGATACAACCGAGAGTTGCGTTGGGGTGCAATACATAAGCATACATATAAACACCATCCTCAGATGCCTTCAAAGCACAGTCAGTGCTACCACCCATAGAGGCTGCATTCCACTCATAAGAGCCAGTAGGAATGCTCAATACACCAGCCTTGAAGTTGTCGATAGTGGTTACATCAGCTACATAGATAGCAGCATCGGTCAATGCCCAAGTGAAGTAGGTATCGCAAGCAGTCATCAAGTAGTAAGCGCCGTTGAACTGCTCAACATCAATACATACAGCACCGCAGTTGCTATTAGTAGTAACCTGAGTTGCCAAAGCAGTGCCACCCTCTGCCCAGATGAAACAGTTGCTTGAGTAACCAGTCATAAAGTAGGGAGCACCCTCACCCATATCGCGGTAGATAACATCACCATTGTTGTTATTGATAGGATCGGTAATCTCACCAGCAGCAATATTTGACCAGTAGCCACCATCAGCAACACCACCAACAACCTGATAGAGCAAGTGACCAGTAGTACCATATGACCAAGGCGAGTACATCAAGGTGATACGAGCATCGCCGTAAACATCACCGATAACTGACATATCGTTACCATACTCAGTTGACTCACGAGTGATAAATACCTCGAGAGTGTCGTCGATAGACTTCATACGGCCGATACGGAAACCAGTAGCCTCCTGATATGAGCTAACAACGATATTGCCAGCATCATCAGCAGTGATAGCAGCATTAGCACCTGCCATCTCACCCAAGTCGAGAGTACCTACATACTCACCAGTCAAAGCATCGAGAACAACGGGAGTCTCGTTGGTAGCCGAAACGATTACATAGTCGTCAACAACAGCGATGTGGTTAGCACCAGCAGCGTTCAAGCCCTCAATCTCAGACAAAGTCTTAGCAAACTGGATAGTCTCAGAACCTGCACGGTAGCCATAAGCCAACAACTCAACCTCTTTATCCTGAATAACGGTGATAACTACCTCATTGCTCTGAGCTACAAGCTTGATAGTACCAGTACGCTGAATACCAGGGTTAGCCTCAACGGTAAGAGTTACAACACCCTCGCCAAGAACACCTGTAATCCAAGAGTCAACAGCCTCGATAGTAACATCGCAATCTGCAGTGAAGGGGACCTCGTATGTACCCTCTGCAGCAGTAGCATTTACGGTCAAATACTCATCTGCAACAGTAACGAACTTACCGATAGCAACATTCAAAGTGATAACCGAGCTCTGGTTCTCCTCGCCGAAGTAGAGCAAAGCAACCTCACCCTCAAGGTCAGCGCACAATGCGTGCTCAGCAGCAGGAGCAGTGATTGACCATACGCCAGTCTCCTTGTCGAATGATGAATCCCACTCGTCGGGAGTAGTAACGATAGCCTTCTTAACGCCTACAGCCTCCATCTCGAAGGTGCGGGTCTCGCCATAGCGGAAGTCAGCAGACTCCAAAGCCTCGCCAGCGAAGTTGATGTAGAGGTCGCTACGGAGCTCAATCTCAAGCTTCTCGCCATTGAGGAACTCGAATACAGCAACATTGTTCTCCTCGTCAATGTAAGCAGCGGTGAACAAACCACCAGCGCCACCAGCGGTAGTAACAGGAGTACCATCAGCCAAGAGAACACGCTCCCAGGTCTCGCCATTGTCGTAGCTAACCTCCCAGAAGCCAGTCTCACCCTCCATTACAACGCGCATCTGGGGAGTGTTGCCCTTCTCGCCCTTAACGGGAAGTCGCTTGCCGTCAACCTCGATGAACGAAGTTACGCCATTCTCGGTGATAGCCCAATAGTAGAGACCATCCTCCTCGTCGAGCATAACGGTAACGGTAACACCGTCCTTACCTGCCTCACCAGCCTTACCATCAGTAATGGTAATCATCTTGCCATCAGTGAAGTAAACCTCGTAGCCAGACTCGCCCTCAACAATCTTCGATACATAGACATTGCCGTTCAAAGCCTCAACCAAGGTCTGAACACCTGCGATGTCGTTGTTGAGATTCTTAACAGTCTCCTCGAGCTCAGTCAAACGCTGGTCGAGATTGTCGATACGGTTAACGATGTCCGTATCGTCGTACTGACACGATGTAAAGAGAACACCGAGTGCAGCAAACATTAGGAAAAATTTCTTCATAGTGTAGAAGTATTAAAAAAATTATTAGGTTTAATCTCTTTTTTTAAGCCCTATTTCTGTGACATTAGAGCAGCGGTAAGAGCCGCCACGAGGTTAATACCACATATTACAAGAGCAAAGATAATTAAAGATAATGTTATATGCAAAATTTTATTGAAAATATTTTGTACAAAATGCAAATCTTCTTAAAAAAGTTTAGAATGTCTACCAAAAACTATTAAAAAGGGCGATTAAACATATCTCGTTGTTGCAATTACTAAAACTTTTATATAACTTTGCAGTAGCAGAAGTGTGTGCCTCGACATTCGAAGCTCATACAATCACAAAGCAAAGTCACCAACTATGGGAAAATCAATATCATTAGAGGCACTAACAAGTGGCAAAAAATCGGCACAGCTTAAGCGCGACATTCTTCGCTACTACACCAACAACGGCAGCAAGAGTATTGCCGACCTTAGCCGCGACCTCGGCCTCAGCGTACCCACCCTAACAAAGGTTGTCATGGAGATGATTGACGAGGAGCTGGTTATCAATCTTGGTAAGCAGGGCGAGACGGGTGGTCGCCGGCCTAGCATCTATGGTCTTAATCCCTCGGCGGGGTATTTTATGGGCGTTGATATTAAGCGCGATGTTATCCTTATGGGAATAATCGACTTCCGTGGGGATATGGTCGTATCACGACAATACGACTTTATGATTGAAAACACCCGCCAATCGTTCGATGAGCTATGCAGTTTTATCCAGCAGTTTATCTCCTCTTCGCGTATTCGTCGTGAGAAGTTATTAGCAATAGGCATCAACATATCAGGCCGTGTAAATCCCGAAACGGGCTACTCCTACTCCTACTTCTTCTTCGATGAGAAGCCACTCACCGCAGTTTTAGAGGAGCGATTAGGCCATCGTGTTTTCATCGAGAACGACTCACGAGCAATGACTTATGGCGAATATATCTATGGCGTAGGCAATGGCGAGCAAAATATGCTTTTGCTCAACCTTAGCTGGGGCTTTGGCATCGGCATGATTGTCGGAGGCAAACTCCACTACGGCAAGTCGGGATTCTCGGGCGAGTATGGTCACTTCCCATTCTTCGACAACGAGATAATTTGCTCGTGTGGCAAGCGTGGCTGTCTTGAAACAGAGGTATCGGGATGGGCTGCACATCGAGAGTTTATCTCCAAGCTAAAGCAGGGAAGCATCTCGATGTTATCTAAGCAGTTCAAAGCGGGCAACACAATAACACTCAACGACATACTCGATGTTTTAGCCAAAGAGGATATGTTGGCAATCGAGGTCATGGAGAAGATAGGTTCGTCGTTAGGTCGCGCCATTGCCGGTCTTATCAACCTCTTCAACCCCGAGGTTGTAGTATTGGCAGGTACGCTTGCTACGGCAAAGGACTATCTGATGCACCCGATGAAGAGTGCAATAACGAAGTATGCCCTCAACTTCGTATCTAAGGATACCTCAATCAAGGTCTCGAAGCTTGGCGAACAAGCGGGACTTATCGGTATCTGCGCCATAACACGCAACCGAATGTTAGGCCTTCACTAACCGAAAAATTAAACACAAACAACCAATAAAAAAAATGGGACAAACCTCAACTAAGAAATCCCCCCTATGGTGGGTACCATCCGCCTACTTTGCGATGGGTCTACCGTTGATTCTTATCAACCTTGTAGCACCTCTGATGTTCAACGACTTCGGCATCTCGGATGCACAGGTAGCATTCTGGACATCGTTGCTCATTTTGCCTTGGTCGCTCAAACCCTTCTGGAGCCCTCTGATGGAGATGTACCGCACCAAGAAGTTCTTCGTCGTAACCACACAGCTCATCTCGGGTATCTCGCTCGCGTTTATCGCAATGGCACTACCCTTGCCCAACTTCTTCCCCTATGTTGTGGCGATTATGACAGTCTTGGCATTTAGTGGCGCTACGCACGATATCGCTCTTGATGGCGTATATATCACAGAGTTGGACAAGACACAGCAGGCGCAATATGTCGGTTGGCAGGGTGCTTTCTACAACCTCGCAAAGGTTACAGCAATGGGCTTGTTGGTATATCTTGCAGGCATCCTTGAGGCAAAGATTGGCGCACTCCACGCATGGGTAATCATCATGCTTCTCTGCGGTCTTTTGCTCGTTGTACTAGGACTCTACCACTGGCGAGTGCTCCCTACTGGCGGCGCAGAGGCAAAGAAGCATGGTTCATTTGCTGAGACTATGCGCGAGACATGGGGCGTTATTGCACAGTTCTTCCAGAAGAAGTATATATGGTTCTACATCGCTTGGATTATCTTCTATCGTTTCACCGAGGGTCTTGTTATCAAAATTGTTCCACTTTTCCTCAAGGCTGACACTGCAGTACAAGGTCTCGGACTTACAAAAGATGCTATCGGACTCTACTACGGAACATTCGGCGTAGTGGCATTTATCGTAGGCTCAATCTTGGGTGGATACTTCATTTCGTGGCGTGGTCTGAAGAAGGCTATCTTCCCACTATGCTGCATCTTCAATATACCCTTCGTGGTCTATGCACTATTGGCACTCTACCAGCCAGAAAGTGCAATATTAGTATGTGGCGCAATTGTCTTTGAATATTTTAGCTATGGCTTTGGTTTCGTGGGTCTTACGCTATTTATCATGCAACAGGTTGCACCTGGCAAACACCAGATGGCACACTACGCTTTTGGCTCGGCATTGGCAAATCTTGGCGTAATGTTACCTGGTATGATTTCGGGTGTTATTAGCGATGCTATCGGCTATGAGAAGTTCTTCATTTGGGCGTTGGTAGGCACTATTCCAGCATTCTTGCTAACCTGGTTCTTACCCTTCACATACCCCGATCCACAGGAGCAGAAATAACCATCGGAAATGGTTTGAAGAGGTCGACTTCGGTCGACCTCTTTTTTTGCCTATTTCGGAACAAACACGATCTTTTCGTTAAAAAAAAGGACTTAATAAAATTATTTATTTACACAATAATTTATTTTTTAGGATTTAATACACTAATTATCAATAGATTAAATAATGGTCAACAAAAATTAACTTTATAAAGTTCTTAAAAAAGTTGTGGATTTCAATAATATTTTTTAATTTAGCGCAAAGAATATAACTATAAAGACCTAATAAGATGAAAAAGTGTATGTTTTTAGCGATGTTATTTGCTGGCATCTCTCTCTGTATCAGCTGTCAAGAGAAGAAGACACCCGAATATGTCTTCCCCGAGCCAGAAACAACACCTGCGGTGACCATCACTCCAATTGAGAAGGGCACCGACTTCGTCACACTTCGCTTCGTATCGAGCTATGCCGAGCAGTGCGCCTACCTCTATGCCGAGGGCGAGAGCTTAACGAAGAGTGCCGAGGAGATTTTCGCCGAGGGTACTACCTTCGCCGAGGAGAGTCTCGAGGTAAAGGTTGAGGGTCTAACCCCTGCTACCGCCTACACCTTCATCGCCGCTGCTAAGGATGCTACGCAGATGACTGTGGCAACTCCCGTAACAGTCATTACCGCAAGCGATGCTCCGAAGTCTAACTACCCCGACAAGATGAGCTATGAGCCCTTCACTATCGAGTTTGAGGATGGCGGTGTAGCAAATGGTTACATCGTGACTGCCGACCTTAAGGCAAACGACAAACTACGCTTTGCTCCTACCCTACTCGACCCTGCACAGACACCTACCGATGCTTTCGACTACTTCAAGTCGTTGGAGAAGGGTACTCCCTATGCTTTGACCAATGGCGGTTACTTCTGGGCAGGCGCTTCGTTGAGCCTCTGCGTCAGCGATGGCGAGGTTAAGTCTATCGCTACCGAGTTGGCATACCCCACCGTTGATGGTGAGCAGATTCTTGCCTACCCCGTGCGTGCAGCCTTTGGCCAGATGGCAGATGGCTCGTTCGAGGCCACTTGGGTATACTGCATCAACCAGAAGCCCTACTCATTCCCCTCGCCGTTGGATAACGACGAGCTCACCGAGACCTATATGTCGGCACCTCCCACTGCTAACACCGAGGGTGCTGCACTTTGGGAGCCTGAGCAGGCTATCGGCGGTGGTCCTATGCTCGTCTACGATGGCGAGAATGTAGCTATGGAGTACTACTACCGCGAGATTATGCACACTGGCGGTACTGCCGGCACATCGCGTCAGCCCCGCACGGCTGTTGGTGGCACCAAGGACGGCAAGCTAATGTTGGTTGTTTGCGACGGTCGTGGCGAGAATGGCTCAAACGGTCTTAAGCTTTCGGAGCTTGCCGACATCTTCGTAGAGGCAGGTATGGACTACGCTATCAACCTCGATGGCGGTGGCTCTTCGACCATCGTGGGCTACGATGGCGAGGTTAGCAACTCACCCAGCGACGGCAGCCAGCGTTCGGTGCCTACCATAGTTGTAGTATCAGCAGTCGAATAATCTAACCCATTCGCAATAAAACAACAAAATCAAATAGTTATGAAGAAAAATCTCTTTTTGCAGTTATGCATCGCAGCATCAGCGCTCCTTACGCTGAGCAGCTGCGCACCCAAGGAGGTAGCCGTAGCGGAGAAGCCCATCTATATGTGGGTCGACTGCGAGGCTAACTTCGAGCGTATGAGTTCGTTGGACTCTATCGCCTACTACACCGAGAAGATGCACTCTATCGGCATCACCGACATCGTGGTGGATGTTAAGTCTATTATGGGCGAGACACTCTACGACAGTAAGTATGCCCCCTATATGGGTGAGTTCGAGGGCACGGTTCGTCCTCGCGACTACGATATGATGCGTCACTTTATCGACGAGGGTCACAAGCACGGTATGCGTGTTCACGGCTCGTTGAACATCTTTGCTGGTGGCCACAACTTCTTCAACCGTGGCATCATCTACAACGAGCACCCCGAGTGGCAGTCTATCGTCTATCGTCCCGATGGCTCATTGGTGCCTATCAGCGAGATTAAGACCAACTACAACGGTATGCTCAACCCCTCAAACCCCGAGGTTAGAGAGTACCAGAAGAACATCCTTGTGGAGTTTGCCGAGCGCTATCCCGATGCCGATGGTATCATCTTCGACCGCTTGCGCTACGACAACATCACTTCGGACTTCTCACCCCTTTCGCGCGAGCAGTTTGAGGCTTGGAGTGGCATCACTTTGGAGAACTACCCCGAGGATATCATCTACTGGGAGGGCGAGAATATGCGTCACGGCAAGTACTTCAAGGAGTGGGTTGAGTGGCGTGCTACCATCATCAAGTCGTTCGTAGAGGAGGCTCACGAGGCTATCCACGCCGTAAACCCCGACATCCTTATCGGCGACTACACTGGTGCTTGGTATCCCACCTACTATCAGCTTGGCGTTAACTGGGCAAGTACACAATACGATCCCTCGGAGCGCTACCCCGATTGGGCTTCGGAGAACTACTACAAGACGGGCTATGCCGAGCTTCTCGACATCTATATGACTGGTCTTTACTATACGCTCGTTACCAAAGACGAGGTAGACGCTGCGCAGGGTCGCGTTATCGGTCAGCGTACCGAGTCTGGCATGGACCCCAACGACCTCACCTACTGCTACTCTGTTGAGGGTGGTGCAGAGCTTGCTCAGGCTATCACTTGTGGTGTTGTGCCCGTGGCTGGCTCGCTCTATGTCGACCAGTATGAGCAGGATGCCGAGCAGTTTGCCAAGGCCGTTCGTCAGGTTATGAAGAGCTGCGAGGGTGGTCTTATGATTTTCGACTTGGTGCATATCGTCAGCCGTGACTGGTGGGACTTGCTCGAGGAGAATATGAAGGTAACTGAGTAACAAACGAATTTCACTAACTTAAAACAATATCATTATGAAACAATTATCCCAAACCAGAAGGGGGGGGGAGATGCTAAACCGAATGGTTGCTATCCTCTGCACACTCTTCGTGGCTTTGAGCCCTACATTGGCGTGGGCACAAAGCACAATCAAGGGAAGTGTTGTCGATGAGCAGAACGCTCCCATCGTAGGTGCTACAGTAGTTGTTGTAGGCACCAACAATGGCGCAGCAACAAGCCTCGACGGCTCGTTCACACTCTCTAAGGTTAAGGCTGGTAGCCAGTTGCAGGTATCGTTCCTCGGCTACGAGACCCAGACCATAGAGGTAACCACAGCTACAGAGTACAATATCGTGCTCAAGGACGCCTCAGAGAAGATTGAGGATGTCGTAGTCGTAGGTTACGGTACTCAGAAGAAGGCTTCGGTAACGGCTGCTATCTCGCAGATTTCGGGTTCGGAGCTTGCTAAGGCTCCCGTGGGCAATGTGACCAACATGTTGGCTGGTCGTGTAGCGGGTCTTACCGCTGTGCAGTCATCAGGTCAGCCTGGTGCAGATAGCTCATCTATCTTGGTGCGTGGTCAGTCGGTATTGTACATTGTCGATGGTGTGCCCCGTGAGATTAACCAGATTAACCCCGAGGATATCGAGTCTATCTCGGTACTTAAGGATGCTTCGGCAGCTGCGGTATACGGTCTTGATGGTAACACCGTCATCATCGTAACCACCAAGCGAGGCACCAAGGGCGAGTCAACAATCTCTTACAAGGGCGCTTATGGTATCAGCACCAACGCCAATCCTATGGAGTTGCTCGACGGTCCTGGCTATGCTTACTGGTACAACCGTGCCTTGGAGCTCGATGGTCAGCAGCCTATCTTCACCGCAGACATCGTGGAGAAGATGCGTGCAGGCGTAGATGGTTGGGGCAATACCAACTGGTATGACAAGGTCTTCGGCGTGGGTACAAATATGACTCACACCATCTCGGCTAACGGTGGCAACGACAAGATGAACTACTTTACCTCTATCGGTATGTACGACCAGAAGGGTAATGTCGATAAGTTCAACTTCCGCCGTTACAATGCCCGTGTTAACCTCTCGGCAAAGATTGCTAAGAGCCTCACCTTAGATGTAGGTATTGCAGGTCGTATTCAGGATCACGACCAGCCTACCTACTCGGCAGACCCCGCAGCATGGAACAATGTGGCACAGCAGGCTATGCGTGTACACCCCTATGTTCCCGAGAAGGTTACTATCGACGGCATCGAGTACCACACAGCTACCTCTACCGCTTCGGCAACTGTTAACCCCGTAGCAGCATACGAGGAGTCGGGTACTTACAAGAGCCGTGCAGTCTTTATTCAGCCTAACGCATCGTTGCGCTGGGATATTCCTTGGGTCAAGGGTCTTTCGGCAAAGTTCTTCGCATCGTACGATATGACCTTCCAGCACACCAAGTCGTTCTCTACTCCTTATGAGATGGCTTTGGCTGCCTTCGGTTATGACGACAATGGCTATATCAACAAGATGAACTACTCGGTAAGCCAGACCTACTCGGGTCTTGGTTCTGAGAACTCGTTGCAGGAGGCTTCGTACTATACCTATTATGGTATTACACAGACCTCTATTTCGTACGACAATACCTTCCGCGACAAGCATCGCTTTGCTGCCCTCGTATTGTTGGAGACCCGTGACCACAACGACAACAACCACTACGGTCGTATGTATAACCTCCTATTCGAGAACCTCCCCGAGCTTAACTTCGGTGATGCATCGAGCGACAAGCGTACTATCGGTGGTACAAGCTGGCGCTCACGCCAGGTGGGTCTTGTAGCTCGTCTTAACTACGACTTCGACGACCGCATCTACATCGAGCTTTCGGGTCGTTACGATGGTACTTACCTCTTCTCTGGTATGAACGGTTCACGCTGGGGCTTCTTCCCTGCAGGTTCGGCAGGTTGGCGTATCTCAAAGGAGAGCTGGTTTGATGCTCCCTGGGTAGACAACCTCAAGTTGCGTGGTGGTATCGGTCTTACTGGTACATCTGCCGTTAGCGCTTACCAGTACCTCAACACAATGTCTATTTCGGATGGTAATGCCGTAGTTATCGGTGGTCAGGGCCAGCAGAGCCTCTACACATCGTCGGTTGCTAACCCCAATGTCACTTGGGAGAAGAACCTCAACTACAACATCGGTATCGACGCTTCGTTCTGGGGCGGTTTGCTCGGTATCGAGGCGGATGCCTTCTATACCTATAAATATGATATGCTGTCGAGCGCCTCTGGCTCATATCCTCCTTCGGTCGGTGGTTACTTCCCCGCTTGGGAGAATAAAAACAAGCAGGATATTCGTGGTTTTGACTTTACCCTCTCGCATAACAACCGTGCAGGCGACTTCTCATACGGCATCAAGTTTATGGGCTCGTATGCTAAGCGTCGTTGGTTGCTCTATGCAGGTGATGCAGCAAATGCTCCCGACTACCAGAAGCTTACTGGCAAGGAGGTAGGTTCGGTGATCGGTTTCATTGCCGATGGTCTCTACCAGGACGAGGAGGATGTTATGAACTCGCCCACGATGGTTGGTAAGCCCGTTCGCGTAGGTGATATTAAGTACATCGACCGCAATGGTGATGGCAAGATTTCGTATGAGCAGGACCGTGGCTATGTAGGCTCAAGCATCTATCCTAAGTTCACCGCAGGTTTGGCGTTCAATATGTCGTGGAGAGGTCTCGATGTTAACTTCTTGGTACAGGGCGCTGTAGGCTCAACTATCGCGTTGACAGGCGTTTACGATGGTGGTATCATGGATAACACCTCGATGACCAAGCCCTTCTACCACGATGGTAACTCACCTCGCTACCTTGTGGAGAACTCTTGGACACCCGAGAATCCCGATGCTTACTTCCCCCGTTTGTCGTTGGCATCAAGCTCACACAATGCTCACTCTTCAACCCACTGGTATCGTCCCGGCGACTACCTCCGTTTGAAGACCGCACAGATTGGTTACACCCTTCCTAAGCACATCACGATGAAGGCTCGTATCCGCGAGCTCAGAATCTATGTTGAGGGTTCTAACCTTCTTACTTTGAGCCATTTGACCAAGTACAACATCGACCCCGAGTTGCCCAGCGTCAACAATGGTTACTATCCTCAGCAGCGTGTGATTTCTATCGGTTTGAACATTACACTCTAATCCGAACTAATGAGACTTAAGAAAACTATGAAAACGAAACTTTCTATATTGCTTGTGTCGATTGCAGCTCTCGGATTGACGAGTTGTAACGACTGGTTGAACCTCACTCCTCCCGACCGTGTTTCGGACAAGGCAGCTTGGGAGTCAAAGGAGTCGACCGACCTATATATAAATAACTTCTATGAGTACATCGCCATCTATGGTCAGTTTGGCGACCAGCAGTTCCAGGGTAACCTTACCGAGGGTCTTACCGACACCTTCAAGTATGGCTCACCTATCTTGGGTAACCGCGCTGGTGACTCGAACCACTATGTCTTTACACCCGAGACAATGTCGAGCGCAGGTAGTATGCTCTGCTGCTGGACAAATACCTATACCCGTATTCGTCGCATCAACGAGTTCTTAGCTTCGATGGAGGCTTACTCTACCTACTCGGAGGCTGACAACAAGCTCTATGAGGCACAGGCTCGCTTCTTCCGTGCCTTCCTCTACTTCCAGCTTGCAAAGCGTCACGGTGGTGAGATTATCATCTTCAAGACTCTTGATAAGACCGTGAAGAACACCCCTCTTACTGCTTCGGCTGATACTTGGCAGTATATCTACGATGAGCTTATGTTCGCTGCCGAGAACTTGCCCGAGGAGTGGAACTCACAGAACACTGGTCGTGTGACGAAGGGTGCTGCCTATGCACTTCTTTCTCGCGCTATGCTCTATGCCGAGCGTTGGGACGATGCTAAGGATGCTGCCGAGGAGGTTTTGGCTTTGGGCTACACTCTTGCCGATAGTTATGAGAAGGCTACCAAGGGTGGTAACTCGGAGTCAATCCTCGAGTTCAACTACCTCGTAACAGGTCCTAACCACTACTGGGATCGCTATATGTGTATGTACCACGAGTACACCACAGCTGGTGGCGCCGCTCCTACACAGGAGATGGTCGAGAGCTACGAGGCTAAGGACGGCTCGAAGGTAGATTGGGAGAAGTGGCACTCTGAGGAGGGCACAACGGAGTATCCTCCCTACGATGAGCTTGAGCCCCGTTTCGCTGCTACCATTCTCTATAATGGTGCAGAGTGGAAGGGTGTTGAGTTGGAGTGCTGCGTAGATGGCACATACGGCACCTATGTAGACTATGGCGTAGAGCCTTACCCCTATGGCAAGACCGTTACTGGCTACTATATGCGCAAGTTCCGTCAGGAGGAGAATACCGACCTTACGAATGTTGCTTCTACCTCGGCTTGGGTAGAGCTCCGCTTGGCTGAGGTATTGCTCAACTTGGCAGAGGCAGAGCTTCGCTTGGGCTACGACGGCGTGGCTATGGGCTACATCAAGCAGATTCGTGACCGTGTAGGCTTGCCTACCGACCTCTCGCTCACTGGCGATGATGCCTTCGCTGCGTTGGTTCACGAGCGTAAGATTGAGCTTGCCTATGAGGGTCACCTCTGGTGGGATATGCGCCGCTGGGGTCTCTCGGAGGAGGCATATAACGGCTACCGCGTTCACGGTATGAAGATTACAAAGGAGGGTTCGGGCTACCGCTACCAGTATGTTGATGCCGACGGCACCGACAGAAAGTACCTCAGCCGTATGAATCGTCTTCCTATTCCCGATGAGGAGTTGCGTAACAACAACGCTATCACTCAGTTCCCCGAGTGGAATTTCTAAAACGAGAAGATTATGAAAAAGAGTATATTTTGGATTGTTTTGGCAGCCCTCATCTCGTTTACGGCGTGCCAGAAGCCTGAGGTATTGTTGCCTCCTACGGCCAATAAGGGTATCAACAATATGACAGTGTATTCCACTTGGGAGGGCTATCATACAGCAGATGATACCGGTTTCCCCAGCGTTATCGACTACGAGAAGCACACTATCACCGTGCAGGTGCCCTACACCTTGCCCGTTGAGTCGGATAATGTTCAGAAGTTGGAGGACTACACCAAGGTGTGGGTACACTTCAACCTCGACGATAATGCCTACATTGAGCCTAAGCTCACCACTATCGACCTTACACAGACCTACCATGTAACGCTCACCGACCAGAAGAAGGAGCGTTCGGAGTGGACTATTAAGGCGACATTGGCAAAGAGCTCGGCTTGCGATATCGAGAGCTTCTCGATTCCTTCGCTCGGCCTCTCGGCTGTGATTGACAAGGCAGGTGCTACTGCATCGCTTATCTACTTCAACGAGTTGCAGAATGTCTTTGGCGAGGTTGTTCTTTCGCCCCACGCAACTATCGTTCCCGACCCTGCGACCACCGCTTTCTGGTGCTCACCCGACTCTCCCAAGGAGTTTACGGTTATCGCTCAGGATGGCGTAACAAGCCGCAAGTGGAAGTTGCAGCAGACCGAGCCTGCTCGTGTTGAGGAGGGTATCCGCAGCAACAGCGCCCAGATGCTTTGGGCTTACAAGCTCTCGGCAGTAGGTGTATCGACTCTCGATATGACAACTGGTATCGCCGCTACTGACGACTACCTCATTCTCAACACCCGTGGCGAGGATCCTATCATCCTCGATGCTAAGAAGGGTACTCCCGTTGGCACTCTCAACCTTGGCTCTATCAAGGGTGCTACATCGAGCTACTATATGACTTCGGACCACAAGGGTCATATCATCATCAACAACCGTGTACCCGATGATGGTGGCGTATTCCGTGTATGGCGTATGCGCGATATCAACTCTACACCTGAGCTCTTTATCGAGTACGCAACTACCGATGTCTATGGCGACCACATCTCTGTTTGGGGTGATGTCTATGGCGATGCTACCGTTCAGGCAGCATACTGCGGTTGGACATCTACAGGCTCTACATCTACCCTCACTTGGACTGTTAAGGGTGGTGTTACGGAGAGCATGCAGCCCTACTGGTGTCAGATTTCTGGCGTTGGCGGTTGGACCAATGGCGATGCTATCCGCCTTGGCACCGACACCTACTCAGACTTCCTTGCCAGCGGTTACTCGACGAACAAGCTCACTTGGGTAGATGGTGCTTCGAACGAGGCACAGAACTATATCCAGGGCGTACTCACCAACAACGAGGGTATGAAGGCTATCGACGCTGTTGAGTTCAACGGCTTGAAGTATGCAGCAGCCACCATGGAGACCTTCTTTACTTGGGGTGTTGCAGGTGGTATGTGGGTTATCGAGGCTCGCTATCCCCAGACCTTCTCTGGTTCGTTGGAGCTCGATGCTTCGCTCGACCCCGATTGCGTAGTCTACGACCTCGACCGTGGCGAGGGTGGCTACGGTATCTATGGTGGTCGTGCCAACGATGGTACTAACGGCAACGCTATCCAGGATGTTAAGTTGCATGTAACAAGCGACGGCTACTTTATGTACGCCTACTTTATGTTCTGCAACGGTTATGTAGGCTGTATTCAGTTTGACTGTATCGCCCAGTAACCCGACTTTGCCCATAGCCCTTTGATCGGGGCTATGGGTCCTACTCAAACAAAAAAAACGATGAAAGCTATGAGAAAGTTTCTTATGATGATTGGCCTTGCTACGGCAATGGTTGCATGTGTCGAGAACGACACTCCAGAACAAGTTTTCCCCGAACGACCTCCCATTGAGCCTACGCCCAGCGTTACTATCGAGGCTGTGGCGTCGTACGAGACAGGTGTGGAGTTTACCATCACCCCCACAAAAGCCGAGGAGTGCGCCTACTTCTGCATCGCCACCGATGAGGATAGCACCATTCTTAGCGCTGACGACATCCTCAGCAAGGGTACTGCGGTAGATGCTACCGAGAAGGGTAACTACACCATCGAGGAACTTGCGGAGAACACCTCTTACAACATCTACGCCGCTGTGCGCAATGGCGAGAAGAGCGCTGTAAACTCGGTGAAGATGACTACAGGAGCTACCACACCCGAGCCTCCCGCACCCTCGTTTGCACCATACCATATGTATATATGGGTAGATGCAGCTGCCAACTTCCCTGACTTCGCCAACAGCAAGGAGAACATTCGTCGTGACCTCACCTTGGCAAAGGAGACAGGCTTTACGGATGTTGTTGTCGATGTACGCCCCACAAATGGCGATGTGCTCTTCCAAAGCGACGACTGCCAGCAGGTAGAGTGGCTTGGTGCTTGGGGCAATGGTGGCTACGGCAAGTACACCCGTACTGCCGACTGGGACTACCTCGGTGCATTCATTGAGATTGGCCACGAGCTCGGTTTGCGCATCCACGCAGGCTTCAACACTATGGTTGGTGGCAACGAGTCGAACCTTGGCGCACAGGGTATCTTGGTTCGCGACAGCGCGAAGAAGGATTGGGCAACGGTGCTCAACACCAAGTCGGGCTTCGTAAACACCCTCGATAGCGACGAGACCACCTTCTTCTTCAACCCCCACAACCCCGAGGTGCAGGAGTATATTTGCGACCTTTTGCGCGACTTGGCAGCATACGAGGAGTTGGACGGCATCATCCTCGACCGCGGTCGTTTCGACTCGATGATGAGCGACTGCTCGGAGCTTACTTTGGCAGCCTTCGAGGAGTATGTTGGCGAGGAGGTAGACTTCAATCGCGATGTCCTTCCTGCTGGCTATACTGGCACAATCAACTCGGATATGCCATACGAGCATAAGCACCTTAAGAAGTGGTTGGAGTTCCGTGCGAAGACCATTCACGACTTTATGACAATGGCCAAAGAGGCTGTTCGTGAAGTAAATAGCACCGTTAAGTTTGGCGTATATGTCGGCGGTTGGTACAGCACCTACTACGACTGTGGCGTTAACTGGGCAAGCCCCAACTTCAACACCGCTGTAGCATTCCCCAGCTGGGCTACGATGGATTATAAGAACTATGGTTATGCCGATATTATGGACCATATGCTTATTGGTGCCTACGCATCGCCCGGCTCTGTTTACGGCTCTACGGAGTGGACTATGCAGGGCTTCTGCCAGTTGGCTATGAAGTACACCAACGACGACTGTCCTTTGGTATGTGGTGGCCCCGATGTAGGCAACTGGGACTACTCGGATAAGTATACCGACGAGCAGGAGTACGAGGCTATCACCAACTCGGTGAAGGCTTGCTACGACGCTTGCGACGGTTACTTCCTCTTCGATATGATTCACCTTAAGAAGGCTAATACTTGGAACTATGCCAAGACCGGTATCGACCAGGTAGTGGCTGAGATGGAGTAAAAAATCGGAAAATGAAACGCTATATCATTCTTCTTTTTGCACTCGTTACATCGGTGGCAGCGATGGCGCAGTCGGGCTTTGGTGCCTACTACGACTGTCGCCTGACGGCACACCGCAAGGCGGGCATCCCCACAGGCGCTATCGTATGGATGGGCGACAGCATCACCGAGCAGGGCTGGTGGAGCTACCTCACGAAGGAGCGCAATATAATTAACCTAGGCATCGGTGGCGACACAACACCCGGTATGTTGGCACGCTTGCCCGAGATTCTTGAGGCACAACCCTCGAAAATCTTCCTTATGGGCGGTGTTAACGACCTCTCGGGCAACCGCCCCGTAGAGGAGATTTCGGATAATGTCCGCAAGATGCTCGTTATGGTCAAGGAGCGTGCGCCAAAGTGTATAGTATACCTCCAGAGCGTCATCACGCCCAACGACGATGTAATAGCCTACCCCTATGCTGCGGGCAAGCAGAAGCAGACTGCGGAGCTTAACGAGCACTACAAGGCACTCTGCGACGAGGGCTTGGCCATATGGGTAGACCTTCGCCCCTTGCTCCACAACGAGAAGGGAGAGGTGCGTGAGGAGCTAACGAAAGATGGTATCCACATCCACCCCGAGGCATACCGCATCTGGGTCGACCACCTCAAGAAAATGAAGTATTTGCGTAAATAGTCAAAACTATGAAACGAGTTGCGGCTATAGATGTACTGCGCGCGCTGGCGATTATAGGTATGGTGATTTCGGGACAGATGTTCTGGAATGCCGAGTTGCCCGCCTATATGTTCCACGCACAGCTACCACCCCCAACTTTTGCCTTCAACCCCGAGGTTGCGGGCATCACCTGGGTAGACCTTGTTTTCCCCTTCTTCCTCTTCTCGATGGGCGCTGCTATGCCCCTTGCACTACGCCGTAGAGAGGCTAAGGGCGAGGGTTGGTTGTCGGTAACGATTAGTGCCATTCACCGCTTCTTGTGGTTGGCAATATTCGCCATTGTCTTGGGCAACACCCGTATGGGGCTTCTCACAGGTGCTGGCGTAAAGGGATGGATGGCTGCTCTTGCTACATTGGGCATTTGGGCACTCTTCTTCCTTATGTTTGTCCGCATACCCAACTTCGATAAGCGCAAGAACTCTATACTCAACTGGGCAGGATGTGCCGTGCTTATCGGCGTTACGATGCTCTACAAGCCACTATTTGGCGTTGGTATGTCGCTCTACAATAGCGATATCATAATCCTCATCTTGGCATCTATGGCGCTATGGGCCACCCTATCGTGGTGGTTTACACGCAACTCGTGGGCTATGCGTATCGCCATTATTGGCGGTATGGCATTGCTTAAGATGGCTTCGTCGGTCGAGGGCTCGTGGTGCGAGTGGCTCTGGCAACAGACACCCGCACAGTGGCTCTTCCGCTTCGAGTTTATGAAGTATCTATGCCTCGTCTTGGCGGGCACTTTAGCGGGTGATATTATCCACTGCGAGTTGGGCAGACTCGATAGTCAAAAAAGCGCCAACGACCGCCGCTCGACAACCTTCACCATCGCCCTTGTGGTGCTTATGGCATCGCTTATCGGCATTACGATGTGGGGCTTGTTTGTCCGCGAGGTAGGCACTACGGTACTCCTCTCGGCAATCGTTGCCGCCGTTGCGGGCATCGTGCTTCGTGGTCTCAAAACCTCGGAGCAACCACTCCTCAAGGCATTGTTTGCTCTGGGCGTTGTATTATTCTTTATCGGTCTACTGGCAGAGCCATTGGAGGGCGGAATCAAGAAGGACCACGCCACGATTAGCTACTTCTTCGTAACGGGAGGTTTGGCATCGTTCGTTCTTGTTGCTGCGTTGGCGTTGGAGATTCGCTTCGGCGTTCGCTTCCGAGCATTGGAGGCTGCGGGTGCCAATCCGATGTTTGCCTACACCGCCTCGGGTTACCTTATCACACCCATTGCGGCACTCACCACGCTGTTGCCACTAATTGACAAGTTTGGCAATCTCACGCCCTGGTGCAGCTTTGGTCGCGGTGTGTTGTTTGCTGTACTGGTTATTGCCGTAACCTACCCCTTCACACGCAAAAACTACTATTGGAAATCTTGATAATATATTGAATATATGAAGATTACAGGAACATTTCTCGATGAGATTAGCCACGATATCCCCCATCAGAACTGGGGCGAAAAGGAGTGGGATGCCGACTTTCAGCATATGCGCTCGATAGGCATCGACACGGTGATTATGATCCGTTCGGGCTATCGCAAGTTTATCACCTACCCCTCGAAATATCTTATCGGCAAGGGTTGTTATAAGCCCTCTACCGACCTACTCGACCTCTTCCTGCGCTTGGCAGACAAGCACGGTATGAAGTTCTACTTCGGTCTCTACGACTCGGGCCACTACTGGGATACGGGCGATATGTCGAAGGAGACGGAGTACAACCGCTTTGTTATCGACGAGGTATGGGAGAACTATGGTCAGCACCACAAGTCGTTTGGTGGCTGGTATCTTAGTGGCGAGATTTCACGCCGCACGAAGGGTGTTATCGAGGCATTCCGCGAGCAGGGTGAGCACTGCAAGGCGGTGTCGGGAGGTCTGCCCACGCTAATCTCTCCGTGGATTGACGGCAAGAAGGCTGTGTTGGCAGCATCGTCATCACTTTCTAAGGAGGATGCTGTCTCGGTTGCCGACCACGAGCGAGAGTGGGACGAGATTTTTGCGGGCATACAGGGTGCTGTCGATGCAGTGGCATTTCAGGATGGACATATCGACTACGACGAGTTGGATGCCTTCTTCGAGGTCAACAAGCGCCTTGCCGACCGCTATGGTATGGAGTGCTGGACAAATGCCGAGACCTTCGACAGAGATATGCCTATCAAGTTCTTGCCCATCAAGTTCGAGAAGTTGCGTATGAAGCTTGAGGCTGCGGCGCGTGCTGGCTACGACAAGGCTATCACCTTTGAGTTCTCGCACTTTATGTCGCCACAGTCGAGCTACACCTCAGCACACCACCTCTTTGACCGCTACAAAGAGTACTTTTTGAAATAGAACCTTAATTACGATACAACTTAAAAACATTACTAAAATGAATATTGACGCTTTAATCAAACAATATCACGACGAGCTACACGAGCGTGTTCTCCCCTTCTGGTTAGAACACTCTCAGGATAAGGAGTTTGGTGGTTACTTCACCTGTCTCGACCGCGATGGCTCGGTATTCGACACCGATAAGTTTATGTGGCTTCAGGGCCGTGAGGTATGGCTCTTCTCGATGCTCTGCAACAAGGAGGGTATCCGCCCCGAGTGGTTGGAGTGCGCCAAGCAGGGTGCCGAGTTTATGCTCAAGTATGGTCACGATGGCGACTATAACTGGTACTTCGCCCTCACACGCGATGGCAAGCCCTTGGTAGACCCCTACAACATCTTCTCTTACACCTTCGCAACGATGGCCTTTGCGCAGTTGCACAAGGCTACGGGCGAGGAGCGCTATGCCGAGGCTACACGCCGCACCTTCCAGCACATCTTGGAGCGTTGGGATAACCCCAAGGCGCAGTGGAGCAAGGCACACCCCGGCTCACGCGATATGCGCGCTATGGCACCCTCGATGATTCTCTGCAACCTCCTTTTGGAGATTGAGCACCTGATGGAGCCTAAGGTTGTCGAGGAGTCTATCGACAAGGCGTTGGGCGATGTTATGAACACCTTCTACCGCCCCGAGTTGGGCTTGGTAGTCGAGCATATCAATGCCGATGGCACACTCAGCGACACCTTCGATGGTCGTCTTATCAACCCTGGCCACACACTCGAGACTATGTGGTTTGTTATGGACTTGGCACGCCGTCGTGGCGATGAGAAGCTTATCAAGAAGGCGGTAGAGATTGGTCTTAAGACCCTTGACTTCGGCTGGGATAAGGAGCACGGTGGCATCTTCTACTTTATGGACCGCAAGGGCTGTCCTCCCCAGCAGTTGGAGTGGGACCAGAAGCTCTGGTGGGTACATATCGAGTCGACAATCGCAATGTTGGAGGGCTACTTGCTTACGGGCGATGAGCGCTGCAAGGAGTGGTTCGAGAGGTTGCACGACTACACCTGGTCGCACTTCCGCGATGCGGAGCACCCCGAGTGGTTTGGCTATCTAAACCGTCGTGGCGAGGTGTTGCTCACCTTGAAGGGTGGCAAGTGGAAGGGTTGCTTCCATGTACCTCGTGGTCTCTACAAGTGCGAGTGCCTGCTTCGTGAGCTAAAGGCCAAGATGGAGAAATAGTCGAGCCTATGAGACGATTGCTTCTATTGGGCGTTGCACTTTTGTGGTGTAGCGCCGCTTGGGCTATTGGCATCGAGCCTATCAAGGGCACGGTGGAGTGCAACGGCAAGGGCGTTGCCAAGGTCGTTGTTACCGATGGTGAGAGCTTCACACTCACCGACGACAAGGGTCGCTATGAGCTTGAATCGTCGGCAGATAACGGCTTAGTGTATATCACTATCCCTGCGGGTTATAGCGTAGAGTCGAAGTCGAGCGTACCCCAGTTCTGGCTAACGAAGGAGGAGGGTCGCAAAACATACGACTTTGAGCTTATCCAGAAGGTGCAAGACGACGCCCACCACGGCTTTGTCGTCGTTGCCGACCCACAGATTTGGCACAAGAAGGAGTTTCCGGCATTGAGCGAGGGTATGGCGGATATTCGCCAGACCGTCGAGGGCTACGACATCCCATTCCACGGCATCTGTTGTGGCGATGTGATATCGTACGACCACACCTTCTACCCCAAGTACAACGAGGTGGCAGCAACAGCGGGTGTCGACTTCTTCAGCACCCCCGGCAACCACGATATGACGCTTTACAGCCGTTCGCACGAGACATCGACACGCCTCTGGGAGCAGACCTTTGGCCCTGTGTGCTACTCGTTCAATGTAGGCAAGGCGCACTATGTAGTACTCAACGACAACTTCTACATCGGTCGCGACTACTTCTATATCGGTTATCTCGATGAGAGGCAGTTTGCGTGGTTGGAGCAGGACCTTAAATATATGGACAAGGATGCCGTTCTCTTCATTATCCTCCATATACCAACAACTTGCGAGGAGAGCGACCGTAAGCAGTTTAGCTACAACAACATCGCCAATGTGATGACCAATGCCCCGCAGTTGCATCGTATGCTGGAGCCGTACAACGCTCACATCCTCTCGGGACATACCCACACCACCTACAACCAGATTATCACCGACAAGCTCTATGAGCATGTAATTCCTGCGTTGAGTGGTGCTTGGTGGCAGGGCACACTCTGCACCGACGGCACACCGCGTGGCTATGGCGTATTTGAGGTTGATGGCACCGCTGTTAAGTGGTACTACAAATCTACAGGCGAAGATGCCGACCACCAGATGGTGGTTTACGAGGGTGCTGACTATCCGCAGTTTGCAGGCTCGGTGGTTGCCAATGTATGGGCTTCGGACGATAACTGGACTATCGAGGCGCAGTTCGACGATGGCAAGTGGCAGACTATGGAGCGCTTCACCGCCTACGACCCCGCAGCACAGGCGATGTATGCCGACCGTGAGAAGCTCGACCACCCCTATGTATACCCGACTCCTGCCGACCACTTCTTCCGCATCGCAACACCCGAGGGTGCATCGAAGTGCGTAGTGCGTGCCGTGGATAGCTTTGGCATAGAGTACACCAAAACGATAACTCTGAAATAGATATAAACGATGAAGAGATTGCTCAATAGCATTGTAGTCTTCGTGACTGCAATACTCCTTACTGCTTGTGGCGGTGAACAATACGATGTTGTAATCATCGGTGGTGGCGTAAGTGGCACCACGGCAGGCGTGCGCTCTGCACGCCTTGGCGCCAAGACCCTAATCGTCGAGCAAGGCCCCTGGTTAGGCGGTATGCTCACCTCGGCGGGTGTGAGTGCCACGGATGGCAACTATCGCCTGCGTGGCGGTATGTGGGGCGAGTTGCGTGACTCGTTGGAGGCTCACTATGGCGGTGCTCAAGCCCTCAAGACTGGCTGGGTGAGCAACCTTCTCTTCGAGCCAAGCATCGGCGCTCGCATCTTCCACAATATGGCGGAGAATGAGAAGACTTTGACCGTTAAGTACAACACCGAGGCTACGGCTATCGAGCGCACCGAGAGTGGCTGGAAGATAACCCTTGCAGGCGAGGAAGGCAGCGAAGTCGTTGAGTGCAAGGTTATTATCGACGGCACAGAGCTTGGCGATGTGGCAGCATCGTTGGGCGTAGCCTACGACAAGGGTATGGAGAGCCGTCACGACACGGGCGAGGATATCGCTCCCGAGGAGGCAAACGGCATTATCCAAGACCTCACGATGGTGATGATACTCAAGGACTACGGCAGAGATATGACCATTGAGCGCCCCACGGACTACGACTCTACGCTCTTTGCGTGTGCATGTGACAATCCTATCTGCCATACGCCCAAGGAGGCTAACCGCCTGTGGTCTAAGCAGATGATGATGTCGTATGGTCGCCTGCCCAACGGCAAGATTATGATTAACTGGCCTATCGAGGGTAACGACTACTATGTCGATATGATTGAGCTTTCGAAAGAAGAGCGCGAGGAGGCTGTTGCAAAGGCCAAGCAGCACACCCTCAACTTCCTCTACTTCATTCAACACGAATTGGGTCTTAACACCCTCTCGCTGGCCGATGATGAGTTCCCCACCGACGACCTTATGCCTCTGATGCCCTACCATCGTGAGTCACGACGCACAGATGGCGAGGTACGCTTCAAACTCAACCATATCGTAGCGCCCTACGACTTCACCCTCTACCGCACGGCTATTGGCGTTGGCGACTACCCCGTAGACCAGCACCATACACGATATACTGGCTGGGAGGCATTGCCCAACCTCTACTTCCACTCAGTGCCTTCGTACGGCGTGCCTATGGGTGTCTTGCTTCCGAAGGGTGTCGACGGACTTATCGTTGCCGAGAAGTCTATCTCGGTGAGCAATATCGTGAATGGCTCAACACGCCTTCAGCCTGTCGTAATGCAGATTGGCGAGGCTGCGGGCATCATCGCTGCCTTAGCTGTTAAGCAGGGCATCGAGCCTCGTGAGGTTGCGGTGCGTGATGTTCAGCGCGAGGTGTTGGCTGGCGGTGGCTACCTTTTGCCCTTCCTCGATCTCCCCGCTACCGACCCCCACTTTAGCGCCATTCAGCGTGTGGGCGTTACGGGCATTATCGAGGGTGTTGGTATGACCGTAGGCTGGGAGAATCAGACCTGGTTCCGTGCCGATGAGCCTATCTCGATGGATGAGCTTTCGCGTGGTCTTAATCGATACGATGGCAACATTCCACATATCGCCGACGAGCGCAATGTTACCATTGGCGACATCGTCAACTACGGCTCGGTAACCGAGGCGATGTGGGCAGAGTGGGGTCTTGAGAATTTCGACCCTCAGCGTGATGCCACACGCAAGGAGTGTGCCGTAGCGATTGACAAGATTATCAATCCCTTTGCAAAGGGTGTAACAATAAATGGAGAGTACCTATAATGAAACGATTTTTACTTTTCGCTATGCTTTGTTCGCTGCTTAGCGGTTGTGGTGGCGATAGCACCACACCCATCGCCAACTCATCGGCACGCATCGTAGGTCGTGTTGCTCTTAACGACGACGGCTCGGTGTCGTTCGACTGGAGTGGCGTATATATCGACATACGCTTTGAGGGTTCGTATCTTGCTATGGAGGTTAGCGACACAAAGCGCAACTATCTTAACTACTGGGTAGATGGCGCCGAGCAGCCCAAGCTTATCTCGGAGGGCGAGCATACCACACTTGTCCTCTTCAACGACCCTACGGCCGAGGGTGAGCACCTTGTTCGAATCCAGAAGGCAACAGAGGCTGAGCAGGGCAAGATGACAATTCACTCAATCACCACCGATGGCAAGTTCCTCTCTACAGATGATCTTAAGAAGGAGGTGCATATCGAGTTTTATGGCGACTCGCTCACTTGTGGTTACGGCACAGAGAGCACATCGGGTAGCGACCCATTCCTTCCCGAAACCGAAAACTGTCGCTACACCTATGCAGCCCTCACAGCTGAGGCCTTTGGCGCCGACTACTCGCTAATCTCGCACTCGGGTCGTGGCTTGGTGCGCAACTATGGCGATGCGGAGCAGTTGTCCGACCATGCTACCACGATGAGCGCACGCGCCTTCCGTCTCTATGATGAGGACTTTACTTTTGACTACGACTTTGAGCATAGCCCCTACCGCCCCGATGCTATGGTTATCACGCTTGGCACTAACGACTTTAGCACCGAGCCACAGCCTACCGAGGAGCAGTATATCGCTGGCTATAAGGCGCTTATCGAGGGACTTAGAGCAAAGTGGGGCACAGAGCTACCTGTGCTTTGTGTTGTTCACTCGCCCTCGGCAGTGGAGTGCGTTAAGGTTATGGTTTCGGAGATTCCGAACGCTGCTATGGCAGATATCTCGCACGATGTCTACAACCGCACTACCGACCTTGGTGCTTCGGAGCACCCCAACCGTTATGGTCAGGAGAAGATGGCACACATCGTAATTGAGGAGTTTGCAAAACTCACTGGTTGGCAGAGAGCTGAATAGCATAACGGCAATGGTTAAGAGACTGACTAAACTTTAATTTTGGTCAGTCTCTTTTTATATATGTAGTAGTGTTTTTGTATTATTTGATTTTTTTATACCTTTGCAAAAGGTATGAGGCGAATTGTGAAGATATTAGGCAAATGCACCGCTACGATTGTGGCGGTGGTTTTGTTGGCTATTGTCGGCACAAGCGTTACGGCCATATATGATTTTGCACCTATTAAGCCTTTTGCTGGCAACGACATCTTTAATCCATACCGCAATCTCGACACCTCAAAGCGTTGGCAGAGGGCTTCGTTTCACAACCACTGCCGTGTCGAAGGCATCCTCAACGAGTGCGAATATTCGGCAGATACGGTAAGAGAGCGCCTCGAAAGGTTTGGCACCAACATTGTCACAATCTCCAACCACAATGAGATAAGCGAGGAGGATGCGCCACTATACGAACACGGCTACAACCTTCTAAAATTCCACAAGTTGGTATTTGGCGCCGAGAGGGTCATTAGGTTTGACCATCTTCTCCCCATCTTCCTATCGCAGCGACAGATGCAGATAGACCTACTCCTTGCTACGGGCGATATCGTGCAGTTTAACCACCCATTAAGAACGCCACTCACTACGCTTCGACAGATGCAATATTTGGAGGGCTATCGTCTAATGGAGTTGGATAGCGGTCGCTCGACAGAGAATGGCTATTGGGATGAGGCGCTGAGTAGCGGTCACTACTCGTTTGGCGTTGCTAACGACGACTTGCACGACCCCGACAACACGCGCAAGATTGCCCGACGATGCAACTTTATACAGACCAAGTCATCTGATTACAAAGATATTATTGAGGCATTGAATAGCGGTTGTTACTACTCGATGCGTCTACCCGACTACGGCGATGGCGACTGGGCAATAAAGGTTGAGCGCAACAAGAGCCTACCCGCTATCAAGAATATCGGCGTGGAGGGCACTACCCTATTTATCCGCCTCTCGGAGGCTGCCGACAGCATAGTTATCACAAGCGACCGAGGTCATAGGCAGATTGTAGCAATAGATGCCGACACTGCCCGATACGACCTTCGTGCGGAGGATAGTTATGCTCGTTTTACGGCATATTTCGCCGATGGCGAGGTGATTTATAGCAATCCCTTTGCACGCTACGATGTCACAACCGAGGATAGCCCATTCCGTGAGCCGAGCCACCGAGCAAATATCGTGCTCACGATACTCTTCAACCTACTGCTTGCCGTTGTGGCATACGCAATTATCCACCTAACAATTCTACTATGGAAGCGATAAAACGATATTTTAGGAAGCCTGTAAGCGCATGCCTAATGGCGGCTTTGTTGAGCCTCTTCACGCTCGTTGCCTACCACTATCCGCTATTTAGTGTGGTAGCCGAGAACACCGATGGCGGACTAAACGGAGTGCTTATTATCGGCGGTTTCGCTCTGGCGATGCTTGCCGTGAACTTTATGGTCTACTACCTTCTGCTCTTCTCGGGTCGTATCGTAGGAAAGATTATCCTTGCTCTGACATTTATCTTTAACGGCATTGCGCTCTACTTCATCGTGGGCTACGAGGTGCTTATTACCGATATGATGATGGGTAATGTCTTCAACACTCGCTTCTCTGAGGCTTCGGGATATTTCTCGTTGGCAGCGGTGCTTTACACTCTTTTCCTCGGCATCGCTCCTGCGCTATATATACTTTGGCGCAAGGTCGACTATGGTCGTGTGGGTCGGATGCTGAAGAGCATAGGGTTATCGCTACTGGTGATTATCGCCGTGGCGGTTGCCAATATGCAGAACTTCCCATGGATAGACCGCAACGCCACACAGATAGGTAGTATGATTATGCCGTGGTCGTACACCGTAAACTCGGTGCGCTACTATAACCGCGTTCAGCAACTCAACCGCAAGGAGACACCCCTCCCTGATGCCACAATCACTACCAACGACCGCGAGGTATGCGTGGTGGTTATTGGCGAGTCAGCACGCCGCGAAAACTTCTCGCTATATGGCTATGAGCGCGAGACCAACCCTTTATTAAAGGCAGATAGCGTGGTGGCGATTAAGGCAAAGTCGGCAGCTACATACACCACCGAGGGTGTGCGTGCAATACTTTCGTACAAGGCGAGCAAGGAGCTTTTCGAGATACTCCCCAACTACCTCGAACGCAATGGCGCAGATGTTGTTTGGCGCTCGACAAACTGGGGCGAGCCACCGTTGCATATCGCAAAGAACAATCCGCTAAAAAGGCTCAAGGAGCGTTACCCCGAAGCAGATGCCCGCTACGATGCATTGCTTTTGGAGGGTTTGCGTGACGAGATTGAGCAGTCCACAAAGGCTAAGATGCTCGTTGTACTACACACAAGCACCAGCCACGGACCTACCTACTATCAGAAATACCCCTCGGAATTTGAGCGCTTTACGCCCGTATGTACCACAGTGGAGATGTCGAAGGCAGACCTTACGGAGTTGATGAATGCCTACGACAACACTATTCTCTATACCGACTATATCCTGCACTCGGTAATCGAGATATTGCGCTCGCTGGATTGCCGTTCGTCGATGCTCTTTATCTCGGACCACGGCGAGTCGTTGGGCGAAAATGGGCTCTATATGCACGGCATGCCGATGTCGGTAGCACCCGCCGAGCAGTACGAGATACCCTTTATCGTATGGACATCGGATGGTAGCGCGATTAAGAGCATCGAGGAGGCCGAGCAGTACCATATATTCCACTCGGTGCTCGACTTCTTGCATATCACAAGTCCGATATATAACGAGGAGTACTCGGTATTTGCAAAATAAATTATACCTTTGCACCGTATGAGAAAAAATCTAACAATTATATTGATGCTCCTTGTAGGGGTATTTTCAGCCTCTGCACAGGAGGTTATCGCGCATCGTGGCTATCACGCCAAGGCTAATGGTGCACACAACTCGATAGGTGCATTTGTCGCTGCCATTGAGAGTGGCTTTACAATGTCGGAGTTCGATATCGTGCGTACCGCTGAGGGAGAGCGCATCGTGGCACACGGACCCAAGCACGGCAATATGAAGATTGCGGAGTCGTCGTTTGAGGAGCTACGCACCGAACCTTTGGTAAATGGCGAAGCGATACCCTCGCTCACGGAGTTTTTGGAGATGACGACCCGATATCCCGAGGCACGCCTTATCGTCGAGATTAAGACCGACACAAAGGAGGAGGAGCTACTATCGTGCGAGGTTGTAAAGCGAGAGTTGGAGCGACTGGGACTCCTTGAGCGCTCGACATTTATCTCGTTCAGCCAGCAGATTTGCGACTACTTTGCCAAAGATGGCTACCCCACGCTATACCTCACAGGCGATATGAAGCCCAAGACGGCGAAGGAGCGAGGCTATGCCGGCATCAACTACAACAGCGCAATCTACAAACTTAAGCCCAACTGGATTCGCAAGGCTCACAATATGGGTTTGAAGGTAGGCGTTTGGACCGTAAATAGCGAGAAGGTGGCAAAGTGGGCTATCCGCAAGGGGCTCGACTACATCACAAGCGACGACCCCGAGATGGTGCGCGAGCTTATCGCTAACAAGGAGATAAAGCGAGAGAAACGAAAGAAAGAGAGATAGAAGATAATGAGAAGAGTTATTACACTATGCCTTGCAATGATAGCGGGCATCACAATGCTCTCGGCACAGCAGATTATCGCCGATGGCGGACTAAACTCTGCGAAAGCACCCCGCAACACCGTAGCCTCATTGGAGGCAGCTGCTAAGGCGGGATATAGCGTAAAGTGCGATGTTAACCTCCTCACCGACGGCACAATCGTCGTTGTCGAGGGTCCGTGGCTTGGTGAGAAGGGCGACCCCGACAGAATGAATATTCAGCGTAGCGACTATGCTATGCTCTCGTCGAAGCTTTTGGCAAATGGCGAGGCAGTGCCTACGCTCGACAGCTACCTCGACAAGGTGGCAGAGTTGGGCGATATGCACCTCACAATCGAGATTAAGGAGCACGCCACACCGAGTGCTGAGAGCGAGTTGGTTAAGGGCGTTGTAGCCAAGGTCAAGGAGCACAAACTGCAGGATAGGGTCGACTATCAGTCAACACGCCAGCATATCTGCAACGAGCTAAAGCGTATGGCAGCATCGTCGGCTACGATCTACTATATGGCAAACAACCTTACGCCAGAGTATGTCGAGGGTCTTGGTTTTTCGGGCATTAGCTACACCATCGAGACATTTAAGCGTATACCTCGTTGGATTAACGAGGCGCATAAGTTGGGTTTGAAGGTTGCCGTTCGTGGCGTTGCAAACGCCGAGGATGGCGCTTGGGCAAAGAAGAGCGGAGCAGACTTTATTATCACAACTGCGCCCGCAACAATCAAGAAATAAAGATAATAGATAAAATGAATCTTAAATATAACCTCAACGACCGACCCCCGATGGGTCAGTTGCTTGGCTACTCGTTGCAATGGTTCGTTATGGCCATTGCCGTGGTCTCGACAAGCGTATTCGTAGCACAGGGCACGGATGCCGAGAAATTGTTTTTTGCCCAAAAACTCTTTGCCGTGATGGGCATAGCGGGCTTGGCACAGATATTTGTTGGTCACCGCTTGCCATTGGTCGTTGGCCCTGCTGCAGTGTTGCTCGTTGGCGTAATGTCGTCGTATAGGGCAGGTGCAGAGCCCTCGGCGGTATATTCGTCAATCGCCATTGGTGGCGCTTTGGTGGCGTTGCTCACCATTGGTGGCGTTATGCGCCGTGTGCAGAAGCTATTTACCCCTCGCATCGTGGTCGTTATCTTGATGCTTATCGCCCTTACGCTCACGCCCGTAATCTCACGATTGGTATTTGTCGCCAACCCCAAGGATGGTGAGCACCTCTTCGGTCTATGTTTCGCCCTCTTCGGCACGATATGTATGGTCGTTGCCAACGGCAAGCTCAAGGGCGTAGGCAAGAGCCTTGTAATCCCCGTGGCACTGATTATCGGCAGTGCAATATATTATGCTATCTACCCCACTGAGATTGTTGCAGATAGCGCCTTTTCGTGGCGAGGCTTGGTATTGGATAAGTTTGTGCCTGATACAGGTCTTATCATCGCATTCGTTATCTGCTATATTGCTCTACTAATCAACGATATCGGCTCTATCGAGTCGTT
>RHMF01000217.1_pt1 | contig 32301 bp, 36 predicted proteins | sample 5365151 | NCBI WGS metagenome assembly RHMF01 (sample SAMN10266501, study PRJNA497801) | feces metagenome | isolation source: feces | host: Bos taurus | place: China: Prairie of Fairy Mountain | collected 2017-08-14 | reverse complement strand
CGAGATGAGCTCTTATGCCATCGACCTGCGCTCCATCACTCAGAGCCGCGGCAGCTTCACCTATCACTTCGTCCGCTACGAGGACGCTCCCCCTGCCGTGCAGGAGAAGGCAATTGCTGAAGCAAAGGCTCTGGCCGAAGCTGAATAATTTATCCAACAAAAAGCACCGGTGCAAATTGCACCGGTGCTTTTTTATCCGGATCAACTATGAAAAAGTGCTTTGTTTTCAAATTGCTTTCCCGAAATCATAGCATTACAATATAACCAAGGCCTACAGGAAATATCTTTGAAAAGGAGCCGTTTATGGAAAACACGAATAACTACTACTTGATCCGTCATATTACTTTATTCACAGGACTGTCTGACCGAACGATCCGCAATTATATTTCAGCCGGTTTGCTGCAAGGCGAAAAGATAAACGGACTTTGGCATTTCACGCCGGAGCAAGTACAGTGTTTCATCCGTCACCCCGCTGTGCGTCCAAGCATTCTGGCAAAGCAAAATTCTGTCATATATGACTTTCTTCTTGATATCAAAAAGAGCGTTTGTGAATCCTGTTTGATTTTAGATTTACCGGGTAAAAACAAGAGAGAAATTGCAGAGTACTTTTGCTATCAAATCAGCAATGAGGGTTACAATAATATACATTTTTCATTCGACGGTGTCCCAAATGTTCCGAGAATCATTCTGAAAGGCGATACCACGCAAGTGCTGCGTTTGGTCAATGGTTATATACAGGAACACGGCCTCAGTCAACCCCTCTGACCGCTTTCTTCGCAAAGAAGCTCCTTTATTCCATAACACGATAAAACGCCCCGTGCAAACGCACGGGGCGTAAATCATAATTGTCAATCGGCATACAGCGCGGTGGACAGGTACCGATCACCCGAATCGGGCAGCAGTACCACGATGTTCTTTCCCTTGTTCTCGAGCCGCTTCGCCAGCTGGATGGCCGCCCATAGTGCCGCGCCCGACGAAATGCCCACCAGCACGCCCTCCTGATAACCCATCTGCCGGGCGGTCTCCATGGCATCGGTGTCAGCAACCGGAATCACTTCATCGTACACAGCAGTATCCAGCACATCGGGCACAAATCCGGCACCAATGCCCTGCAGACCGTGGGGTCCGGCTTTGCCTGCGCTCAACACAGCCGAAGCAGCGGGCTCTACCGCCACAATGTTCACATTGGGGTTGCGTTCTTTCAGATAGCGGCCCGTGCCGGTAATGGTGCCGCCGGTACCGGCACCCGCCACAAAAATGTCTACCTTGCCGTCGGTATCAGCCCAAATCTCGGGACCGGTGGTGCCATAATGGGCCTGCGCATTGGCCGGATTGATAAACTGACCGGGAATAAAACTGCCGGGAATCTCCTTTGCCAGCTGCTCGGCTTTTTCAATGGCGCCCGCCATACCTTTGGCTCCTTCTGTCAGCACCAGCCGGGCGCCGTAAGCCTTCATCAAGGTGCGCCGCTCCACGCTCATGGTGTCGGGCATGACGATGATAACCTGATAGCCGCGTACGGCAGCCACCGAACACAGACCGATGCCGGTATTGCCCGAGGTGGGTTCAATGATGGTAGCGCCCGGTTTCAAGATACCCCGGGCCTCAGCATCATCGAGCATGCTTTTTGCCGCTCGGTCCTTAACCGATCCGGCGGGATTAAAATATTCCAGTTTGGCCAGAATTTTTGCTTCCAGACCAAGATTTTGTTCCAAATGAGTCAGCTCCAATAGCGGTGTATTACCGATGAGCTGCTCAGCACAGGTATAAATCCGTGCCATAAGGGCACCTGCCTTTCCGGGTAGGATTATTCTGAGTATATTCTTTCGCACTTCCCTTTGTCAACCGGAGTTTGTCTGACCTTTTTCATCGGCATTGAAACACCACGGAAAATGTGGTACGATATGCAAAACCATTTCCCGGGAGGTGTGCGTCCATGACATGGGAAAAATCCTGCGGCGCCGTTGTCTATACTGCTGCAGACGGCCAGATTCAATATCTTCTGGCACAAAGTTTAGAGGGTGTTTACGGCTTTCCCAAGGGACATATGGAGCAAGGCGAATCCGAGGTCGAGACCGCCCTGCGGGAAGTCTTCGAGGAAACTAATATTCGCGTGTCCCTTTTGGACGATTTTCGTGCCGTCAGCGAATATCCACTCCCAAGGAAACCCGGCACCATGAAACAGGTGGTTTATTTTCTGGGTGAATATCACAATCAGCAGATTATTCACCAAAAAGAAGAACTTCGCGGTACCCGGCTTGTATCCTACGAGGAGGCCATGCAGTTACTTCGTTTCGAAGACGCCAAACAAATTCTGACCGACGCCAACACGGTTCTGCGCAAGCGCATTTGCGAGGAAATCAAATGAAACGTCTGCTTTGTTCTGCTTTGATTGTACTCCTGCTCCTGTCCGGCTGCAGCGCCAAACCAGTACATCATCAGTTTTTTGCTATGGACACCGTCATGTCAATCACCGCCTATGGCAAGGGTTCCCAAGATGCCGTTGCCGCCGCAGTGACCAAAGTAAATGAACTGGAAAGCCGATTTTCCCGTACACGCACCGGAAGCGAGGTAACCGCCCTGTACCTGGCTGCACCCGAAGCAGTCACTCTTTCGGAGGACACCCTGCGCATTCTCCGACTTGCACAGGAATGGCATCAAAAAACCGATGGCGCCTTTGATGTAACCATCGCCCCGGTGACCACCGCATGGGGGTTTGGCGGCAGCGAAAACCATCAGGTGCCTCCCCCTGAGAAGTTGGAAGGACTGCTGACCATGGTGGACGGTTCTTCCGTCCTCCTGACCGACACAACCGCCGCTCTGCCCCAAAAAGGTATGGAAATCGATCTGGGCGGCATTGCCAAGGGGTACGCCGGCGCAAAGGCCGAACAGATCCTGCGCAATCACGGAATTACCTCCGCACTGCTGGATCTGGGGCGCAACATCACGGTCATCGGAGTGAAACCGGATGGCAAACCATGGCGTATTGCGGTGCAGGACCCGGCCGATCCCAACTGCGCTGTGGGTATCCTCTCCCTACAAGACTGCTCAGCAGTCACTTCAGGGGGTTATCAGCGATACTTTGAGCAGAACGGCATAGTCTATCACCACATCATCGACCCCCGTACCGGTTATCCTGCAAACTCCGGCCTGCGTTCAGCCACGGTAGTGTGCGCCGACAGCGCCCTGGCCGACCTGTTGTCCACCGCCGTATTCATACTTGGAGAGCAGGCCGCTCTGGACCTATGGCGAACCGAAGGTGGATTCGAACTGGTGCTAATCACCGAGGACGGACGCACCGTGGTCACAGACGGTCTGTCCGACTGTTTTGAGCCAAACCAATCGGCCTCATACGTTACGGAATATGTCACCTGAACAAAACAAGCACCGCCCGGAGAATCTCCGGGCGGTGTTATTGTTTCTGTATGGTGACAAACGGTCACTTTTCTTCTTCGTCGTCGGGCTTCTCCAGTTTGGAAACCATCGCCCACTCCACGCGGCGATCGGACAGTTCGATCACCTTCACATGAAGGCCGCAGACGTCCACTTCCACCTGGCTGCCATCATCGGGAATGACCGACAGCTGGGAGAAAACCAGACCGCCCAAGGTGTCATACTCCTCGTCTTCCGAGAATTCGAGCCCCAGCTCTTCAGCCAACAGTTCCAATTCGGCCGAACCGGCCACCTTCCAGAGGTTGTCCTCCAGCTTGGTGATTTCACGCTCGTCCTGAGGGTCAAATTCATCGTAAATGTTACCCACGATCTCTTCCAGCAGGTCCTCCAAAGTCACCAGACCGGACGTACCGCCGTACTCGTCCACCACGATGGCCATATGTACCTTCTTGCTCTGCATGTCGCGGAAGAGCACGTCGGTACGAACCGATTCAGGCACAAAATAGGCAGGGCGCAGCAGATCCCGGATGGCCTTGGGCTGCTCGCGGTGGGTGTTCAGCAGAAATTCTCGGGTGCTGAGCGTGCCCACAATGTCATCGGCATTCTCATCATAGACCGGGAAGCGGGACAGACCCGACTCCTCGATGGTCTTAAGGATCTCCTCGGCAGGATCATCCACCCAGAGCATAACCATATCGGTACGGTGAATCATGACATCTTCGGCCGTGTTGTTATTAAACTCGAAGATGTTTTCGATCATTTCACGCTCGTTGGTCTCGATGGCACCGGTTTCTTCGCCGATATCCACCATCATGCGGATTTCGTCCTCCGAAACTTCCTCCTCCACTTCCTTGGGGTCGATGCCCAACAGACACAGAACACCGTTGGTGGACTTGGACAGCAGCCAGATCAGCGGACGGAACAGGGCAGACAGTGCGCTGACCACACCGCAGGTGGCGCGGGCCACGCCTTCGGTCTTTTTCATAGCCAGACGTTTGGGAACCAACTCGCCGAGCACCAAAGTGAAGTAAGAAAGGACCAGAGTGATCACAATCACGCAGATCGCATTCAATGTCTTTTCGGGTACGGGAACACCGCAGACGGCGGCAAGCCAGAATGCCAACCGCTCAGCAAAGCTGTCGGCCGCAAAGGCGGATGCCAGAAAGCCGGCCAAAGTGATGCCGATCTGGATGGTAGACAGGAAACTCCCCGGCTCCTGAATCAGCTTGAGCAATTTGGCGGCCTTTTTATCGCCGTCCTCGGCCAATTTTCGCATCTTTCCCTCGGACAGGGAGACAAGCGCCATTTCGGACGCGGCAAAAAAAGCATTCAACAAAATCAGAATAATTAGAACTAAAATCTGGGGCAACAACGGGTCCTCCGTCAAGGTAAATTCCTCCTTTTAAGTACATACACAGGTAGTATAACACATACATAGAAAAAAATCATCAAAAATTTTTACGAATACTGTCATAATACAAAAAATTTGATATAATGTGGTTTAAAGTATTTTATCCACAGGAAGGATGACTCTTATGCCACCCCGTTCCGAATGGAAAACCCGCCTGCTGCACAAGGCAGAAGACCCCATCGTGTTCCTGCGCTGGCTTTTGTTTTCTGCTGTCATCGGTCTGGTCGCCGGTACAGTCAGCACTGCCTTTTATTACACCTTTCACTGGGTCACCGAAACTCGTACCGCCCATCCCTGGCTGCTCTGGCTGCTTCCTGTGGGCGGAATAGTCATCGTTCTGCTGTACCGACTGTGTGGCATAGAGATCGACCGAGGCATCAATCTGGTGCTGACCAATGTGCGCGAAAACTCCTCTCTGCCCCTGCGCACCGCTCCGTTGGTGTTCATTTCCACCATCATCACCCATTTGGTGGGCGGCTCCTCCGGACGCGAGGGCGCCATTCTCCAAATTGGCGGCTCCATTTCCTCTTTCATCGGAAGGCTCATGCATCTGGACGAGAAAGACAGCCGGGTGATCACCATGTGCGGCATGTCGGCCGCCTTTGCCGCCCTGTTCGGAACTCCCCTGACCGCCGCCATCTTTGCCATGGAAGTGATCAGTGTTGGTGTCATGTACTACGCCGCCATTGTTCCCTGCGTTCTCTCGGCCATCATCGGTCTTTCGGTGGCCAAATTCTTTGGCGTACCTGTCACCGCCTTTGATCTGGAAGGCATCCCCCATCTCAATCTGACCACACTGGCGCAAGCGCTGATTATGGGTGTTCTGCTGGCATTGCTGTCCATCCTGTTCTGCAAGACCATGTTTCTGGTCTCCCGCCAGTACAAAAAAACCTTCCCGAATTCCTTTGTCCGCATTCTGTTCGGTTCCGTCCTGGTTCTGACCGTGACGTATGTCGTTTGGATCTGGAACCCCGGCACCTATGACTACGTTGGCGCAGGCGAGGCCGTCATCCACGCTGCTATCGAGGGGCATGCACGCCCCGAGGCCTTCCTTCTGAAAATTCTGCTGACTGCCCTGACGCTGGGTGCCGGTTTTAAGGGGGGCGAGATCGTTCCCGTCTTTTTCACCGGCGCCACCTTCGGCTGTGTGGCCGCCCCCCTGATTGGTCTGCACCCCTCTTTTGGCGCCGGACTGGGCATGGTGGGTCTGTTCTGCGGCGTAACCAACTGCCCGCTATCCTCACTGCTGCTTGCGCTGGAACTGTTCGCCAGCAGCAGTTACGGCATGTTCTCCGGCCAGAGCTTGTGTCTGTTCGCCGTAGTCATCGCGGTATCCTATATGCTGTCGGGCTATTACAGCCTGTACACCGAACAGAAAATCCTGTACAGCAAACTTCGCCCCGAGTTCCTCAACCGCAAGGCAGGCAAAAAATAACCCATCTTCCCTTTAACGGAGGAATAAATTATGAACATTTTTGACATTATGGGTCCCATAATGGTGGGTCCGTCCTCTTCTCACACTGCAGGAGCAGTACGCATCGGTCTGATCTCCCGGCGGCTGCTTGGTTCCCAACCGGCGAGTGCCACATTGATGCTCCACGGCTCCTTTGCCGCCACCGGAACCGGACACGGCACCGACAAGGCCCTGGTAGCCGGTCTGCTGGGTATGCAGCCCGATGACCCCAACATCCCCCGCGCCTTTCTTCTGGCCGAGCAGGCCGGAATGAAACTGACCGTCGGCACGGTATCCCTGCGGGGCGCCCATCCAAACACCGTCATCCTGACTCTGACCAACGCTGAAGGCCGCGCACTGGAAATCAATGCCTCCAGTCTGGGCGGCGGGCGGGTGCGCGTCAATTCCCTGGATGGACTGGACGCCAGTTTTACCGGCGATTACCCAACCTTGATCATCCGCAACGAGGACCGTCCCGGTCTGGTGGCCGACGTGGCCACGCTACTCAGTGAGCGAAATGTCAACATTGCCACCATGCAGTTATACCGCGACCGGCGAGGCGGTCTTGCCGTTATGGTCATCGAAAGTGACCAACCAATTTATCCCGCCACCGCAGAACTTCTGCGCTCCCACCCCGGCATTGTCCGGGTGGTTTATCTGGATTTAGAGGAGGGTTGCTGATATGGCCTTTCATTCGATTGAAACCCTGTTGAACGCTGCCGCAGACAAACCCCTCTGGCAGGCCGTGCAGGAAGATGACTGCCGCGACCGCGGCGTGGAGCGAGCCGACAGTCAGGGACGTATGGAAACCCTCTGGCGCGCCATGGTAAACTCCGTGGCACAGTATGACTGCGAGCGGCGTTCTGCCTCCGGATTGGTGGGCGGTGCCGGTGGGCAGATGGAGGGCATGGACGACAACGACACCCTCTGCGGCCCGTTTATTCAGCAGGTCATCTCCACCGCCCTGAAAACCGGCGAATGCAATGCCTGCATGGGCTGCATCGTGGCCGCTCCCACGGCGGGCGCATCAGGTGTTATGCCTGCTGTATTGATTCCCACCCAACAGAAATTCAGCCTGTCCGATGACGCAATGGTTCAGGCCCTGTTCGTAGCCGCCGGTTTTGGTCAGGTCATCGCCACCCGGGCCTCCATCTCGGGCGCCGAGGGCGGATGTCAGGCCGAGATCGGCTCGGCCAGCGCCATGGCCGCCGCCGCTCTGGTTCACCTGCGTGGTGGCTCTCCCCAACAGATGGCCGCCGCCTGCGCCATGGCCATCAAAAACCTGCTGGGTCTGGTCTGCGATCCCGTGGCCGGTCTGGTGGAAGTTCCCTGCGTCAAACGCAACGTCATCGGCGCTATGAATGCCCTGTCCTGTGCCGATATGGCACTGGCCGGCATCACATCGGCCATCCCCTGCGATGAAGTCATCGATGCTATGCGCTCGGTGGGCGACAGTCTGCCCGCCGCACTGCGAGAAACCGGCATGGGCGGTCTGGCCGTCACTCCCACCGGACAAAAGGTAGCAGAAGGATTCCTCAAGTAAAACGATACACGCAAGGGCGTGCCGCAATGTACGGCACGCCCTTGCTTTACAGTTTTTTCAGTTCGTTGACGGTATCCCGAAGGACTGCTCCGGGTACGTAAGGACCAAGAAATGCGGTCAGCTGCTCCAGTGTCACGGTTCGTGCCGCACCGGTCATGGGTTTTTTCATGACCAGCGGAAACCGTTTGGTCAGCAGCGCTTTGGCCCCTGGATGGTCCAGCAGTTCACCCACCGTGATTTTATTGTTTTTTAAATCCATTTTTCTTCACCTCGCACCAGTTTATGCGTCGCAAAGAAAAAATGACTGCCTAAAAAGCAGAATAAACCTCCTTTGATTCTCCCATACTATAACCGAACTCAAAAAGGAGGACTGTTTTAATGGATAACAAGAATGCCAATCCCAGCATCGAATGCAGCGTAACCAGCTGTGCCTACCACTGCTGCGACAAGCAGTACTGCTCTCTGAACACCATCAAGGTTGGTCACCAGGACGCCAACGTTGCCACCCGCGGCGGCACCGAGTGTGCCTCCTTCCAGTTGGGTGACCACGGCACTAACTGCTGCAAGTAAGCAAAAAGAGACGCCTCGTGGAAACGAGACGTCTCTTTTGTGACGTAGGGCAGCAGAGCGATGTGACGGGCACGCTTGATAGCCTCGGTCAGCTGACGCTGATGCATAGCGCAGGTGCCGGTGGTACGGCGGGGCAGGATCTTGGAGCGCTCAGACATGAAGCGCTTCAGCTTGGCGACATCCTTGTAGTCGATGTGCTCAACCTTGTCCACGCAGAAAGCACAAACCTTACGGCGCTTACGGCCGCGGGGGCGCTGTTCTCTGTTCTCAGCCATGGTACTAACCTCCTTCTGGTCGGATCAACGGGAGAAGTCCCGGATCAAAGTAAATTAAATTGAGAAACGCAGTTTCTCAGAAGGGCAGCTCGCCGTCGTCCTCGCTCAGTTCGGCGAAGTGATCGCCTGCGGGGGCGGGAGTGCCGTAGCTGGGCGCGGCATTGTAGGCAGGGGCGGAATAAGAGAAACCGCCGCCGGACTCGCCGTCGCGCCGGGAGTCACCGAAGTAGATGTTGTCAGCCACGACCTCAGCAGCCGTACGCTTGTTGCCATCACGGTCGGTGTAGTTACGCATCTGAAGACGGCCTTCCACCAGGATCATGCGACCCTTCTGGAAGTAAGTGGACAGAAACTTCGCAGTATTGCGCCAGGCAACGATAGTCACCCAGTCGGTCTGCCGCTCACCATTGGCGTCCTTGCGGTCACGGTCAACAGCGATGTTGACGGTAGCCACTTCCACTCCGGCGGGAGTGGTGCGCAGTTCGGGGTCAGAGCCCAGACGGCCCTGCAAAATGACTTTGTTCAGCATTTTGTTTTGCCCCTTTCTCAGTCTTCCTTGCAGATGATCATAGAACGCATCACGTTGTCGTTGATACGCATCTGACGATCCATCTCTGCAGGCAGAGTGGGCTCAGCGGTGAAGGTCATCAGCACGTAGTAGCCCTCGGTGATGTCGTCGATGGGATAAGCCAGGTGACGCTTGCCCCACTCGTCGATCTCAGCGACGGTGCCGTGCTGCTCGATCAGAGTCTTGAACTTCTCCACCAGAGCGGCGGTGGCCTCCTCGCCCAGGTCGGGCTTCAGGATGATGACGGCCTCGTAGTTAGCATTGATCTTTGCCATTGTTTTTTGCACCTCCTTATGGACATATGGCCTCCGATCTTGCCGAAGGCAAGGATGATGCCTGCCCACAGGACAGGCCATATAATTTTATCAGAAAATCATCGTTTGTCAAGGGTTTCTTACTATATTTACTTTACAAAAACAAATCTCCGTGTTAGAATTTCTTCGACTGGTTTCCACACCCGGTCCAAGCACGGTCTTTCCCGTGTTCGTTCGGCGTTTGCCCTGTGGCACGCTGTTCTCTAAATACCAAAATGGAGTTGTTTTATGTGCGCAAATTTACCACCCGTGATCTGACCCTGTCCGCTATCGTGGCCGCCGTTTACGCCGCCCTGACCATGTTGCTGCCCGGCCCGTCCTTTGGCTACACCCAGCTGCGTGTGGCCGAGGCTCTGACCGTGTTGCCCTTCCTGTTCCCGGCCACCGCCCCCGGTCTGGCCATTGGCTGTCTGATCGCCAATCTACTTTCCCCTTACGGTCCTGTCGACATCATCTGTGGCACCTTTGCTTCCGCGCTGGCCGCATTCCTGACCATGAAAATGCCCAACAAGTGGCTGGCTCCCCTGCCCCCCGTGCTCTGCAACGGTATCATCGTGGGCGGTATGCTGGCCTGGTACGAGGCCGGATTCGGCCCCAACTTCTGGCCCATGTTCGCCATCTCTGGTCCCGGCGTGGCGCTGGGCGAACTGGTCGCCTGCTATGTTCTGGGTCTACTTCTCCTGAATGTTCTTCCCAAAATCAGCTATTTCGACCGCTTGTCGGCGCGCAAATAAATCTTCTGTAAGGCAGGTAGCATCCATGTCCTGTTCTGTCATGCGAAAAAATTACATACTTCGCTTTGTGGGACGTGTTGCCGTACTGCTGGCCGCCATTGCGGTGTACATCCTGCACCCCCAATCCTTTTCCATTCTGGAGGGAATGAATTTCTTCCGGGAGTTCTCTATTCTCCACCTGCTTTGGGCGCTTCTGATGCTGGACATGATACTGCAGCTGATTCCCTCCCGCCGGTTTATCGCGCTGGGCTCGCAGAAACAGTTCGGCAAGCATTTCCAGTCCGCTCCCCACGCGCCCAGTAAGGAGGCCCTGCGTGGATTCATCAAAACCAGCAACCGCAGCGCCGGTATTATTTTGGCCATCTGGATCCTTCTGGTTCTTGTGCTGGGCGGATTGTACCTGTTGGGTATTCTGGATCGGGGCATCATGGTTCTTGTCTCCACCGCCTTCTATGTATGCGACCTGATTTGTGTGCTGTTCTGGTGCCCCTTCCGGGTGTTCTTCATGAAAAATCGCTGCTGCACCACCTGCCGCATCTTCAACTGGGACCATCTGATGATGTTCCTCCATCTTCTGTTTGTTCCCGGCTTCTTCACCCTGTCTCTGGGCGTTCTTTCGGTTTTCATTTTCCTGTTGTGGGAGTTCCTGTTCTTCCGTCATCCCGAGCGGTTCTGGGACCGCTCCAATCGCGCGCTGCGCTGTGTCTCCTGTACCGACCACCTGTGCAACCGGCGTCTGAGCACTCCGGACAAGGAAAACTGATTCCACCGGGTTCTTGCACCACTGACCCCTCTGTAAATGCAAAACGAGTCCTGATTTGTGTCAGGACTCGTTTTTTCTCTTTATTCCGCCAATTTTTCCCTTTGCGCAAATTCTTTGATCTTCTCAAATGTCTCGGCGCTCAGATCGTGCTCCACCTTGCAGGCGTCAGAGGCTGCCACCTCAGGGTCCACACCCAAACGAATGAAGAAGTCGGTCAGCAAGCGGTGGCGCTCGTAGACCCGCTGGGCAATTTTCTCTCCCTCAGGCAACAAAAGAATTGATCCATCGGGATCCATCTGAATATAGCCGCTTTCCCGTAACTTTTTCATGGCTACGCTGACACTGGGTTTGGAGTAATTCAATTCATTGGCAATATCGATGGAGCGCACATTCCCCTGCCGGTTTCGCAGACTGAGTATGGCCTCCAGATAATCTTCCGCAGAAGCGTGAACGGTCATACCGCCGTCCTCCTTTCTTCCGGCCCGCTGCCGGTGCATGGTCGTACTGTAAAACCCTCTGCCCGCTCAACCGTCGCTGAGCACAAAGTGAAAGAACCGCAGCACCTCGTACCAATCATCGCTTTCAAAGCAGACGCTCTTGCCATCCTTCAGGGTCGCGCCAGGGTAGAAGGACTTGGAATAGGCAATCTTGTGCTCACGGAAACGAATCTCAGTCTCAAAATACGGGGGCAGCTCAACATGGCATTGATCAGCCTTCTTTACGGCCTGCTCGGCTGCAGTACGGATGCGCTCCACCGCTTCATCGGGGTGCAGAGAGAATACACCGCCGCCAATACCCTCGTTGACGGGAACTGTGGTAATGGCAGGGATCATCTGCCGGGCAAACTCACACAGCTCTTTGTCGCCGGTCAGCAGGGCCACGGGCACCTTATAATAACCAGCGGTGTAGGCATTAATCAGAAATTCGCTGGCACGTACGCCGTTGATGAGCACATACTCGTTGCGGCCGTTCATGGTGTGGGACAGGGGGTTTCCCGGGCAGGAAGCCCATGCGTGGTAGCCGGTAAAGAACACGGCACCGTACTCCTCCCGGTCCAGACCGGTCATCATGGACAGCAGGTCACCCGACCACGACCGGTGCATTCGGATACCCCGGGGCAGTTCAGCAGGCAGAATATTGCGGGCCGAATCGTGGGCGTCCTTGACCAACACCTCTTCGACACCGGCGGCCAGGGCGCCTTCACAGGCAGCGGCAACTTCGCGGGTCATCTGCTTCTGCAAAGGGATGTAATCCCGGTCATCCTTTCGCTCGGTTTCGGGCCATACGGCGATGCCGCAGGTGCCTTCCATATCAGCACTCAAAAATACCTTCATATTATGTTCTCTCCTTTTCCTGCCGCTTGGTCAACCGCTTTCATTTGAACCGTTTTCACAATTCGGTTTCCACGGCCAAACGGAAATTATATCGGTCTTCCACCATATCCGGAAGCAGTCGCAGCATCAGAGTCAGCGAAAACGCGGAACAATCCGACAGAATATACACCGCATCATCATATATTTCCACCGCGTCTCTCACTTCATCCGCCCGGGTGGATACACTCTGCCCGTTGAATCGTGCATCCACATCGGTCTGCCAGACCAGTAGACCACCCGCTTCAAGTTCTTTCACAATTTCACTGTCCATTCCGTCCGGAATCAGAACAGTATACGTACCGGTATAAGCAATCTGCCTCAGCAGACGGTTGCCTTCCATTGCGCTGATCGCCAGTTCCTGCGCCGTTTCTCCCGAAAGAATCAGCCCGATTCCATGCCCTCCAATCAGAACCCGACGGATCTGCTCGTCATATTGTGCCAACCGGTCGGCCGGGAAAAAGAACAGACCTTTGATCTGATGCGGCTCCAACCAGTCGAGCAGACCACTCATCGTTTCCACCTGCTCGGCTTGGAATGCAAGATAAGTCCGCACATCGCTCTTGTCCACCTCGGGCACAGAGGGAGTCGGAACAGGGGTTGTTGCGGTGGGCGTAGGCGTAGGTACAGGTGTCACCGAACTCTGATTCTTGCGCCAGTCGCGCAGACGATCCTCCATCTGCATCTGAGCGGCAGCCAGAAAATGGCGGTCACTCAATTTAGCGGATGCGCTGCAGATGCGTACCATGGATCCATACCCGGTATCTGAAAAATCACTGTACTTCAAACCAAAGAGATTACAAACAAACTTGGCAGGAATATAAACCTGACCGTTTCGCGTCACCGCGCGGGCAGTATGCACCGTTCCGTTGCGCTCGGTACAGGTGCCTTTTGTCAGATCAAACACAACGACTTTTTCACGATTATAGATGGTCAGTGTACGAATTGCCGTATTGTAGACCGGATAAATTCCCAGATCCACACCGGTAGAAGAAACATCCAGCGCATGATAGGGCACATAGTACATTCCGTCGGCGACGATGGGAATGTACCGATCCTCCAACTGAAGCAGATTTTCGTTGACTGCCAGAAAGTGAGGTGTTTCGGTGGCGCTCACCGAAAAGGCCGATACCAGCAAGCTCAGACAGAGCACCACGGCAAGCGCGATGGCTGATATTCGTTTTTTCACGGTCCATCCCCTCCTCTCCCGGTCGGTCCCCACAGCCACGAATGCCTGCCGGAACCCCAGTCTGTTCTGAATTAATTTATTTTATCATACAAACCTCGGTTGCGCAATCTATTCCCGGAAAAGAGCTCTCTACAAACACCGTGCGCCCCGGCTTTTACCCCGGAGCGCACGCGTTTTACCCTTTTTTCAAAAAAAGCAATTCCAAAAATCGTGTGAAAATTCCGCCGACCGTCAGCCGTTCCACCGAACTGCCGGCCACAATGGAAATCTCTTCCCGCTCCACACCGTCCACCCGGACAAGCATACAACCCAGTTTCTGTCCCACTTCTACGGGAGCCTCCACATCAGCAGCCAGTTTCAGTTCGGTAGTCACCTTGTCCAAATCCGATTTTTCCACCAGAATGCGAGAGGCCCGCTCCAGCACCGGCTGCACCGTCCCTTCTACCCCCATGAGCACATCCACCGGCGGCAGAACCTGCCCGGGGCGGACGTCCATCAGAGTGTAGTTGGCAAAGCCGAAATTGAGCATGCTTTTTGCGCTTTCAAAGCGTTTTTCCGAGGTTTCCGCCCCCAGAACGACGGCAATCAGTTCCATGCCTCCCCGCTCCGCAGTGGCCGAAAGGCAGAACCGGGCGGCGTCGGTGGAGCCGGTTTTCAACCCGGTTGCACCCTCGTAAAAGCGAACCAGCTTGTTGGTGTTGGACAGTTGGAACTGCCCATCCCGAATGGTATCCATCCAGATGGTAGTAAACTGCCGCAGGTCAGGATGGTGCAGAACCAGTTCCCGGCTCATGAGTGCAATATCGTGGGCACTGGTCAGGTGCCCGGCTGCCGGCAGACCGGTGCAGTTGACAAAGCAGGTATCTGCCATGCCCAGCTGGGCGGCGCGGGCGTTCATCTGCGCCACAAAGGCCTCCTCACTGCCGGCCAGATGCTCGGCCAGCGCCACCGAGCCGTCGTTAGCCGACACCACCGCCACCGCCTTAAGCATATCCCGGACGGTCATCTGCTCGTATTCCTTCATATACACCTGCGAACCGCCCATGGAAGCCGCATGGGCCGACACGGTCACCATGTCCTCATAGTTCAGCTTACCGCTGTCAATGGCCTCCATAACCAGCAGCAGGGTCATAACCTTGGTCACGCTGGCCGGCTCCCGCTTTTCGTGGGAATTTTTCTCGTAAAGAACGGACCCCGTCTCCTTCTCCATCAGCAGCACCGCCGGGGCATCTACCGTTGGAGCACCTGCCACAGTCTTTGCGGCATCGGCCGCCTGTGCCGGAGCCATACACAACCCAGCAAGCATTGCCAGCACGGCAACAACCGCACAAGATCTTTTCATCGCCACTCCTCCCGGAAATCAATCTGGTTCAAGGATATGGAAAAGACCCTGTTTTATACATTTGCATCCCCTCGGTTTTTTTGGTAAAATAAACTTAATTACACTACGCAAGGAGGCGTCAGGGTTGAAAACTGCCGCTGTCATTCTGGCGGGGGGCATGTCCCGCCGCATGGGTCGCGACAAAGCCGCGCTGCCCTTTGGAGAGGAGACTATGCTCTCCCATCTGGTACATACCTATCAACCCCATTTTGACCTGACCGCCGTGTCGCTGAACGAGGCCGGGCGCTTTGATACCGCCGGCGCCACGGAAGTAGTGGACCGTCGCCCCGGCGAGGGCCCCATGGCTGGACTGGAAGCCGCTTTTCTGGACACCGGCGCCGATGTGATTTTTCTGACCGGCACCGACCTGCCCTTCGGCGACCCTGCACTGGCCTGCCACCTGGTGGATCAACTCGGCAGCCATGACATCTGCCTGATTCGCAGTGACAAGGGCCCCGAGCCTCTGTTTGCCGTCTATTCTTCCCGCTGTCTGCCCGCCATCCAAACAGCGCTGGCAGAGGGCCGCCGCTCCATGTACAGCGTCATCGGGCAGTTGGACACACTGGAACTGCACGCCGAGCAACTGACCCAATTCGACCTCGCGCGCATCCTATCCAACGTCAATGACCCGGAGGAGTATGCAAAGGCGCTGCAGCGCCTGTAAATTCTTCCTGCCGCAGCATTTCGATGCATTTTTTCCGCACACGGACATATACTGGCCTATACGTGATTTTTTGTGTGGAAAGGAACCGGTTATGGATGAATGCGTAAACTCTGTCCTTGCGGCGACAGCCCCTCCTTTGGAATCGGCCGGCGATGTGGACGATCTGATTTTCCTCCACTGTCCCGAATGGAACGCCAGCGAACGATAAATCTACTCCGAAACGACCGTCCGCCTTTTGTGGCATGTGACGGTCGTTTTCCTTCGGTGACAGTTTTCCTTTGGTGACAGGTATTATTTTTCTTTACATTTTCAGGGTGTTCTTATATAATGATATGGTTAAAATTATGCTCAAAAATATACCCCAAAGAAACGAGTGTGTGAATCATGCTTCAATTTGATGAATACAAAGTAAAACTGAACAACATCCGCCCCGCTCTGGACGATCTGGATCAGGCTCTCAACCTGAATGCCGCCGAGCGTGAGATCGACATGCTGCAGGCCCAGAGCGCCGCCGACGGCTTTTGGGACAATCTGGAGAAGGCCCAGAAGGTACAGCAGCGTCTCAAGCGTCTGCAGGACAAGGTGGACGCCCAGAACAAGCGCAAGAGCCATTGGGACGATTTGATGGCCCTGTGTGAGATGGGCAACGAATTTGAGGACGAGTCTCTGGTCCCCGAGCTGGAAGAGGGCTTTGCCGCTCTGGAAAACGAAATGGAGCAGGCCCGTCTTGCCACCTTGCTGACCGGCGAGTACGACAGTTCCAACGTCATTCTGACCATCCATCCCGGCGCCGGCGGCACCGAGGCACAGGACTGGGCCCAGATGCTCTACCGCATGTACACCCGCTGGGTGGAACGCCATGGCTTCACCTACGAAATCATGGATTATCAGGACGGTGACGAAGCCGGCATCAAGTCGGCCACCATCATGATCGAGGGTGAAAATGTTTACGGCTACCTGAAGGGCGAGCACGGTGTGCACCGTCTGGTGCGCGTGTCCCCCTTTGATGCCAACGCTCGCCGCCAGACCTCCTTTGCTTCGGTGGAGATCATGCCCGACCTGCCCGAAGACGTGGAGATTGAGATCCGCCCCGAAGACATCGAGATGCAGGTTTACCGCGCATCCGGCGCCGGCGGCCAGCACGTCAACAAGACTTCCTCTGCCGTACGACTGATCCACAAACCCACCGGCGTCGTGGTGGCCAGCCAGCAGGAGCGTTCTCAGTTCCAGAACAAGGACAACTGTATGCGCATGCTGCGCGCCAAGCTGGTGGAACTGCAGATGCAGGAAAAGGCCGAAAAGATCTCCGACCTGAAGGGCGTCCAGCTGAAGATCGAATGGGGCAGCCAGATCCGCTCCTACGTCTTCATGCCTTACCAGATGGTCAAGGACACCCGCACCGCCTACGAGACCAGCAACATCAACGGCGTCATGGACGGCGATTTGGACAGCTTCATCAATGCCTATCTGACCGCCGCCGCCACCGGAAACTGGGCTACCAAATAAAGGCCTTCCCCAACCGAATAAATCCCATTCCGACCGGAGCAATTCCTTTGCTCCGGTCTTGTTATTTGGCCGGAAAATGAGTATAATATTTTATTAAGATATTTGACTCCCAAAGGAGCGATGCACGATGGAATTGCGCATTCTTGCCGTAGGTGACGTGGTGGGCGAACCCGGACTGAACTTCCTCAACCGCCGTCTGCGCACTCTGAAACAGAAACACGATGTCCACTTTACCGTGGTCAACGGAGAGAACGCCTCAGGTGTGGGACTGACTCCCGCGCAGGCTGAGGACATTTTCCGCGCCGGCGCCGATGTCATCACACTGGGCAACCACACATGGAACCGCATCCAGATCGTCCGCACCCTGGAGGAGAACCCCTACATTCTGCGCCCGGCCAATTACACCGGAAAGGCACCCGGTCGGGGATTTGGCATCTACGACGGCCCCCGCGGTCTGCGCATCGCCGTACTCAATCTGATCGGCCGGTGTGAGCTGGACTTCAATGCCGACAGTCCCTTCGCTGTGGCGGACAGTTTGCTCAAGGATGCCGATGCCGATGTGGTGCTAGTGGATTTCCACGCTGAGGCCACCAGTGAAAAGGGCTGCATGGCCTTCCATCTTGACGGCAAGGCACAGGCTCTTTGGGGCACCCACACCCACGTCCCTACCGCCGACGCTCAGATCATGCCCAAGGGCCTTGGCTTTGTAACTGATCTCGGTTTCACCGGCCCTGCCCTGTCTGTACTGGGAGTCCGCCCCGATCAAGCCTTGAACCGTTTTCTTGGGGCTCCCCCCACCCGCTTTGAAAGTGCCGACGGTCCCTGCAAAATGGACGCCGTCCTGTTTACCATTGACACCAACACCAAGCGCTGCACCGACGTCACCCGTGTGGATGACCGGGAGTAAGCATACCACCGCTGCTTAAGGAGGGATTCCTTTGCGGATCATTCATGCCGCCGATTTCCATCTGGATTCGCCCTTCGATGGCCTGACCCCCGAACAGGCCATCGCGCGCCGTGCCGAGCAGCGCTCGGTTCTGGAGCGTCTGGCCGAGTTGGTTCAGTCCACCCGGGCTGAGGTGGTGCTGCTTTCGGGCGATCTGCTGGATGGCGACCGGGTCTATCAGGAGACCGTGGAGGCCCTGTCCCGAACACTGGGCCGACTTCAGGTGCCTGTTTTTATCTCCCCCGGCAATCACGATTACTACACCCACCGCTGCGCTTACGCGGTCAACCCATGGCCGGAGAATGTACACATCTTCCGCTCGGGTAACATCGAAGCCGTGGAACTGCCCCAACATAATGCCGTGATATACGGCGCCGCCTTCACCACCGACGGCCAAAGTAACAGTCTGCTGCAAGGATTTTCCGCCCCCGATGACGGCAAGCTGCACCTGATGGTACTCCACGCCGATGTGGATGCCCAGCAGGGCAGCCGCTACTGCCCGGTGGCAACTCAGGATATCGCATCCTCCAATCTGGACTACCTGGCTCTGGGGCACATTCACATGGGTTCCGGCGTGCAGTATGCCGGCAAGGTGCCCTGGGCCTACCCCGGCTGTCCCGAAGGCCGCGGTTTTGATGAACTGGGCCCCAAGGGAGTCCTGTGCGGTGAGATTGACCACGGACAGGCCGATCTGGCCTTTGTCCCCCTATGCCAGCGCCAGTATCATATCCACGAACTGAATATCACGGCACAAGACACCACCGAAACACTGGCTGCGCAAGTGCTGGCCCATGCCGCGCCCAAGGATCTGATCCGTTTTGTACTCAAGGGCGAATCGGGCCCCGACGGAGTGGATACCGCCGCCCTGACCGAGCGCTGCGCCGGCTTTTTCTACAGTCTTTCCTTCCGGGACAAGACCCGAGTCAGCCGCGATTTGTGGAGCCGCGCCGGGGAGGAAAATCTGACCGGACTGTTTCTGCGCTGCATGCAGAGTCGGATGGAAACTGCCGATGAAGAGACCACCGTCCTGCTCCAGAAAGCCACCCGTTTCGGCCTTGCGGCCCTGGAAAACCGGGAGGATGTGGCACTATGAAAATCAAAACCATGACTGCCACCTTCGGTAAACTGCAAAAACAAACGCTGGAGCTGAAGGATGGTCTGAATATTATCGAGGCCCCCAACGAGTCGGGCAAATCCACATGGTGTGCCTTTTTGCGCTCCATGCTCTACGGCATTGACACCAAGGCAAGAGATAAAAAGGGCGTCATCGCCGAAAAGAATCTCTACCAACCCTGGGAAGGCGGTGCCATGGAGGGTTCCGTCACGCTGACCCACGGTGGACGCGATATCACCCTGCGCCGCACCAGCAAAGGTGCCTCCCCCTTGAGCCAGTTCCAGGCGGTCTACACCGGCACCGAAGAACCGGTGCCCGGTCTGTCCGCCGATAGCGCAGGCGAAATGCTGACCGGCGTGGGCCGGGAAGCCTTTGAACGTTCCGCCTTTGTGGGGCAGAATGCCGTTGCCGTCACCGGCTCGGCCGAACTGGAGCGCCGCATCAGCGCCATCGTGTCCTCCGGACAGGAAGATGTGTCCTATTCCGAGACCGAACAGCGACTGCGCGACTGGAAGAACCGCCGCTATGTCAATCAGAAAAAGGGCCTGATTCCCCAACTGCAGGAAGAACAAACTTCTCTGTCTGCCCTGTTGGCACGGCTGGATACCGCCCACCGACAGGAAAGTGCCGCACTGGCCAACCTCCGGGAACTGCAGACCGAGCAGGCCGAATTGGAATCGCAAGCCGCCATCCATCGGGCCGCAGCCAACGCGGAAGCCTATACCCGTTACCAGGCTGCCAAGACCGACGTGGACAAGGCACAGGCCGAACTGGACATCCTTTTGTCTGAGGCAGACCGCCGGGGCGTTCTGCCCAACGAAGCATCCCTGCGCGGCATGCAGGGCGAGCTGTCCTACCTGAACACACTGGACGAGAACATCGCCCGGGAGCGCCGGGAAACAAACGCGCGCCAACCGGTTCCCGAATACATCGACCACCCGGTATTCAAGGGTATGACACCCGCCGAGGCCCGGGACCGCGCCAAAGCAGATGCCGCCACCCTATCCAAAACCCAACGTGCCGTTCTCCCCATTCTGAGCTGCTCTTTGGCATGCATCGCACTGATTTTGATTCAATTTTTTGCCGCATCCCTTCCCTTGCTTCGCATCCTTCTGTCGGTCCTTTGTGTGCTGGCCGTGTGCGTTGTGCTGGTCTGGTTTACCGCCGCACTGTCCCGGCATGCACGGGAAAAATCCACCCTTGTGGCTTCCTATGGCACCAAAAAGGGTGAGCAGGTACTCCACCAGGCTGAAGAATATGCCGCCCTTTACGAGGCCAACCAGCAGGAACGTACTGCCAACGCCCTCCGTGTCGCCAATCTGGAGCGCTTGGAGCGCGAGCGTGAAGACTTGGCTGAGCGTCTGATGACGCAGACCCGCTCCTTCGCCCCTGAGGTCATCGATTTGTACGGTGTATCTTCTGCTCTGTCTTTGGCCCTGAATTGGGGCGAGAAGGAGCGTGCCGCCGCCCTGCGGCTGGAAGGCGCGCAAAAGGTACTGCAGGCCGTATCGGCCCACGGCGTCCCCGAAGCCGCCAAAGCTCCTGCACAGATTCCCGAGCGCAGCGCGGCACAGATTTCCATGCGCCTTCAGGACGTGCAGCGCGAGCTGACCGTGCAGAACAAGGCTCTTGCCATGGCACAGGGCGAGATCCATACACTGGGCGACCGGGCCGCCCTGCAGGCCCGTCTGGATGAAGTAAATGCCCAGATCAACCGCCGCCGGGAAGAATATGAATCCATCCAGCTTGCCATGGAGGTACTGGCCGAGGCCAACACCCGTCTGCAGGAACGCATGTCCCCCGCTTTAAACCAGCGGGCCAGCGAATTCTTCCATCGACTGACCGGAGGAGCATACGATCAGGTGTCCCTGAATCGCGAATTTGAGGCGCTGGCCGCCAAGACCAATGATGTAACCCCCCGCAGATTGCTGACTCTGTCCAAGGGCACCGCCGACCAGCTGTATCTGGCCGTCCGCCTTGCCGTGTGTGATCTGGTACTGCCCGGTGAAGACCCTGCTCCGCTGGTGCTGGACGACGCACTGGTCCACTTTGACGGAGAGCGTCTGGCTCTGGCGCTGGACCTGCTGCGGGATTTGGCACAGACGCGCCAGATTCTGCTGTTTACCTGTCAGGACCGGGAACGTCTCTATCTGAACAGCGATCCTGCCGTCCATGTGACCGACTTGCATTCCTGACCCCAAAGGGCTATAATCAAAGTTACGTTTTCCCTCGATTTTCCACAACGGAGGAATTTCCATGACCGAACAAACTAATCCGGAAAAGAATAAGCAGAACGCCGACCCCAATGCGTCCAAGCTGACCAAAGCAGAGGAGTTCCGTATGGATCTGTTTTTCTGGCTGCAGACCTTTGTCATTGTGCTGGCCGTTCTGATCCTCGTGTTCACCTTTGTTGGCCGCATCATTACGGTAGACGGTCCCTCCATGCTGCCCACCCTCCACGACAAGGATGTTCTGATCCTGCGCAGCATTGCCTACACCCCCAAGCAGGGTGACATTGTCGTGCTGACCAAGGATTTCGACCACTACGAGGGTCAGCCCATTGTCAAGCGCGTCATCGCCGTGGGCGGCCAGAGCGTACGTATTGACTACAACGAGAGCAAAGTGTATGTGGACGGTGTCGTGCTGGAGGAACCCTATATTCTGGAGCAGACCATGTACCTTCCCGGCGGTGACCTGAGTATTCAGGAACTGCAGATCCCCGAGGGCCACGTCTTTGTTATGGGTGACAACCGCAACAACTCCAGCGACAGCCGCCACTACCAGTTGGGTTCCATTGATCACCGCTACATTCTGGGCGAAGTGGTCACCGTACTGTTCTCCCCCTATAAGTGGGGTCTGCTGGACCGATAAGAAAGGGGCCTAGCCATGGACCGCATTCTGTTTATCAACGCCTGCCCCCGCCCCGATTCCCGCACCCGGGAGCTTGCCCAGCATGTACTGACCAAGCTGGAGGGCAACGTGGAAACGCTGCACCTCTTTGATGAGAACATCCCACCCCTTGACATGGCCGGCATGACCGAGCGTGACCGGGCCGTGCGGGAGGGCGACTGGGACGCCCCTATTCTGCGCTATGCCAGACAGTTTGCCGCCGCCGACACCGTCGTGCTGGCCGCTCCCTATTGGGACCTGTTGTTTCCTGCCGTGGTGCGTGCCTACTTTGAAGCGGTTACGGTCACCGGCGTGACCTTCCGCTACACACCGGAGGGTTTCCCTGCCGGTATGTGCCACGCCAAAAAACTGATTTACATTACCACCGCCGGCGGCCCCATCGGGGAATATAATCTGGGCTTTGATTACATCAAGGCGCTGTCCACCCTGTACTACGGCATTCCCGAGGTACAATGCTTCACCGCTGAATTTCTGGACATTGTGGGCGCTGATGTGCCCACCATTCTGGCCGGAGCCAAGCAGGCTGTGGACGATCAATTGTAAGGAGATCATACCATGAAAGTTGTTGCATTCAACGGAAGCCCCCGCAAAGAGGGCAATACATATCACGCCCTGAAGGCAGTCTGCGCACAGCTGGAAGCCCAAGGCATCGAAACCGAGATTGTCTGGACCGGCGGACAGGACATCAAAAATTGCCGCGCCTGCAATATGTGCGCCCGCAACCGGGACGGCAAGTGCGTGCTGCAGGGAGATGACGTCAACCAGTGGATCGCAAAAATGGCAGAAGCTGACGGCATTTTGCTGGGTGCTCCCGTCCACTTCTCCGGCATGGCTGCCGGATTCAAGGCGTTTCTGGACCGTGCCTTCTATGTCTGCGGCAACAACGGCAGTCTGCTGCGTCACAAAGTGGGCGCCGCCATCACCGCCGTGCGCCGCTCGGGCGGCGTCGCCACTGTAGACAGTATGTACCACTATCTGACCTATTCCGAAATGCTGCTGGCCACCTCCAACTACTGGAATGTCACCCATGGCACCCGTCCGGGCGACACCGTGCAGGACGGCGAGGGCATGCAGATCATGGAGGTTCTGGGTCGGAACATGGCATGGCTGCTCAAGCTGAAGGAGTACGGTAAGGATACCGTCCCCGCCCCTGAGTCCGTCAGAAAAACCTTCACCAACTTCATCCGATAAAAAACACAAGCGCTGCGGAGATTCCGCAGCGCTTGCTTATTACAGTTCCTTATACATGGCAGGCGCGTCGGCCTTGCCCACATGCTCGGCCACCGTCAGCACTTCCACCTTAACGATCTTTTCGCCAAATTTCAGCTCCAGCACATCGCCCACCTTTACATCGTAAGAGGCACGCACCGGGCGGCCGTTGGCGCTGACCCGCTGATTGTCACAGGCTTCGTTGGCCACGGTGCGACGCTTGATCAGCCGAGATACTTTCAGCCATTTGTCCAGTCGCATAAATGATGTTCCTTTCCGAAATTGTGCCGCACTGTGGCCAACCGGCACCATCGGTGCCCGCCGCCTTTGCGGCGTACAAAGGAGCTGTCTGCCCCTTTGGCGCAAGGCCGATTCATTCGGCCCGAGCATGTCAAATGAGACTGGGGCCCCCGGCCGGGTGTACCCGGATGGGGAACACGGTGCGACGCTTGATCAGCCGGGATACTTTCAGCCATTTGTCCAGTCGCATACAATTTCCTTTCTGCAAAAAGCGGGAACCGGTAAACCGGCTCCCGCTTTTAATGATTTCAATTACTTTGCGACAGCGTCCTTCAGAGCCTTGCCGGCCTTGAACACGGGCATCTTGGAAGCGGGGATCTTGATCTGCTCCTTGGTCTTGGGGTTGCGGCCGATGCGCTCAGCGCGAGCCTTCACCTCGAAAGAGCCAAAGCCAACCAGCTGGACCTTCTCGCTCTGAGCCAGAGCCTCGGTGATAACAGCGATAGCAGCAGTGATAGCAGCCTCGGTATCCTTCTTGGTCAGACCGGCCTTCTCAGCGGTAGCGATGATCAGTTCGTTCTTGTTCATTGTTAAACTTCCTTCCTAACTTTTTTGCGGCTGTGCCACATTTTAACATTTTTATATACTTAAAGCGTTTCCGCTTTTAAGCCTGCTTGATTTTGGCCTGATTCCACAACTCATCCAGTTCGGCCAGCGTCATGGTCTCCATGGCACGGCCCTGCTGGGCGGCCAGTTCCTCCACCTTGGCAAAACGGCCGATGAACTTGTCGGTGGCGGCGGTCAGTGCCTGTTCACAGTCCACACCCACAAAGCGGGACAGATTGACTGCGGCAAACAGCAGGTCACCCAGTTCCTCCTCGATGTTGGAGCCCTCAGCCACGGCAGTCTTTAGCTCATCCAGCTCTTCCTGCAGCTTATCCATGGGTCCGGCGGCATCGTCCCAGTCGAAGCCGGCCTTACGAGCCTTCTTCTGGACCTTTTCAGCACGCCAGAGAGAAGGCAGGCTGCGGGCTACCGAGTTGAGCGCATCGGTATGGGTCTGCTGGTGCTTTTCCACCCGCTTGAGCTGGTCCCAGTTTTCCAGCACCTCACCGGTGCCGGAAACTTCCACCTGCGCAAACACGTGGGGATGACGGTAAATCAACTTTTTGCAGATGCCGTCGGCGGCATCCTTCAGTTCAAACCGTCCGGCTTCCTTTTCCATCTGAGCGTGGAATACGACCTGAAGAAGCACATCGCCCAGTTCTTCCTTCAGATGGTCGGAATTGCCTTCGTCGATGGCCTCAACCACTTCGTAGGTTTCTTCCAGAAACTCGCGGCGCACGCTCTCGTGGGTCTGCTCGGCATCCCAAGGGCATCCTCCGGGCCCACGCAGTATGGCCACGATCTGCTCCAAGTCGCTGACATCGTAGGATTCTTTCTTAACAAAATCTATCATATTTCTTACCCTTCTGCAAGACATTTTGTTATATTTGTCACTTAATATGAAGTATTTTCGCGATTTTTTCACCTTTGGGCATCAATGCAAGGTCTTCCTTGGAAATGGTGCGCAACAGAAGAATCAAAACAGCGTACACCACCACGGCAACCGCAATGGCAATCAAGGTTGCCATTGCACTGCCCACAAAGGAATACGAAAGCGCACCGGTCTGTTCATTGACCTTCCAAAACAGGTCCATGGACCGAAGAATCTTATCGACCAGACCATGCGTGCCCCATGCGGCGGCGGCCATAATCACCGAAGCAGCCAGCGGCTTGACAAACACTGTGGCGTAACCCGGGGGATTGGGCACCCGGCGCTTGATGACGATCAGATTCAGAATGGCTACCACTGCAAAGCAGGTCAGCGTTCCCAACGGAGCCCCGTAAATCATGAACTTCGGATTACCCACCAAAGAGTAGCTGACGATGATTTTTGCAATACCTCCGATGACCATGGTGATGATGGGCAGATTAACAATGCCGTTGGCCTGCAGAATGGAGGCCGCCACCACCTGAACGGATACAAAGATCGATGCAATGCCCAGAATGGACAGCAACGGACCGGCGATGGTGGTATCCACGTTATTCACGGTCAGCAGCTGCATGATGGGGGCGCCCAGGGCAAACAAGCCGAAGCCACAGGGCAAGGCAATCATGCCGGCGATACGCATGGCTGATTCGGTGGTGCGCTTGGCGCCCAGCCGATCCTTGTTTGCAATGCAGGCCGACACACCGGGCACAATGCAGGCGGTCAGGGGGATCATCAGGTTAAAGGGCAGATTGTAAATGCTCATGGTCTTGCTGTAAATGCCATAGAGTTCGCGGGAAGAGTCCAGAATGGGATCCAGCGTAGTAGCCTGCCCCTGTGCCACCATTTCCTGAAACGCAGCGGTATTTCGCTGGAAGATAGCCAATGCTTTGGGGAAAATGTCCATTGTACTGCTGCCCACATCGGCCAAGCCACCTTCCATGGCGACAAAAACCGACTGCAGCTGGCTGCTGACCAACCCTGTGTCAATCAGGTTGACAATGGACAGCGTGCAGGAACTCAGCGTAATGGGAATGGCCAGCTTGAGCAGATTGCCCAGCACCTTTTTTGCGCCATCGGGCAGGTCGGTTGCCTGTACCCGATTGCGGCGGCGATTGCGGAAATAGTCCCATGCCAAAAAGGCCACCGAAAGCACGCTTCCGATTGAAACACCAACCAGAGCGCCCACGGCTGACAAACGTTCCCGCAGTTCCTGGGGCTGAATGGCGGAGCGAAGAATAAGCACTGCCAGCAGCAGACCCAGAACCATTTTGCTCACGGCCTCAATAATCTGAGAAACCGTGGTAGGAATCATGTTCAGATGCCCCTGCGCATAGCCGCGGAAGGCCGAGCAGCAGCAACTGCACAGCACCGACACCGACAAGGCCTGTACGGCGTAGACCGCCTTCTCGTTCTGTATGACGTAGGTGGCAACCGTCCTGCCAAACACCGACATGCAGATAAAACTGAACACGCCCATGGTCAAAAATGCGCAGAAGGCAACCTTAAAGACCTTATCCTTCTGATTTTCTCTGCCCAGCGAATTCACTTCGGACACCGTCTTGGACAGCGCCACCGGAAGGCCCGCCGTAGCCAGCATCAGAAAAAAGCTGTAAATGTTGTATGCGCCGTTGAAGTCACCGTAGGCCTCATCGGTCAGAAGGATGCCCAACGGAATCTTATAAATGGCGCCGATAATTTTCACCACAATGGTACCCACGGCCAGAATGGCAGCAGCACCGTAAAATGTGTTCTTTTTTTGCTGTCCGGACAAAAGACAGGCCTCCTTACTTGCTTGCACCAAATACCAGCGGAATCGCGTAATCCCGGACCTCTTGCTTGATTCGTTCCAAATCAAGGGTCAGGAACTCCCCATCCTTGTATATGACCTTACCTCGGGCCATATTCATGACCACGTTGGCTCCGCAGGCCGAAAAGACGAGGTTTTCTTCCACGTCATGGCAAGGGATCAGGTTGGGAGCATCAAAGTCCACCAGAATCAGGTCAGCCATCTTACCCACGGCAAGGACGCCGGTGTCACGGCCCAGTGCGCGGGCACCGTTGACGGTGGCCATCTGCAGGGCGTGGCGCGCGCTCATGGCAGCGGGATCACAGTTGACACCATTGTGGAGAATGGCAGCCAGCTTCATATCAGCAAACATATCGATGGAATTGTGGGAACTAACGCCATCGGTGCCCAGCGCTACATTGACCCCGGCGGCCATCATAGCAGGCACACGGGCCACGCCGGAACCCAACTTTAAGTTGGAGTAGGGGTTGTGCACGGCGGATACGTCCTTGGCCTTCATCATTTCCCAGTCTTCCTCGGTGGTGTACACGCAGTGGGCTGCAATAGCACCATTGTTCCACACGCCGTACTCGTTCAGGATCTGAATGGGCGTCTTGCCGTGGCGCTCCAGACTGGCAGCTTGCTCGGCCTTGGTTTCGGACACGTGCACGTGCATGCGCTGATTGTGCCGGCGGGCAAAATCGGCCATCCACTGCCACAGGGGGGCATTGGAGGTGTACTCTGCGTGGATGGATGCGTCAACACGGATTTGCCCGTCGTTGTAATTGTGCCACTGCTCGGTCAGCACCTGCTGATTGCGGCAGTCATTACACTTGTCAGGGGTAAAATCCTCGGGTGCACCGAAATAAACACCGCCGCAACACAGGTTGGCACTGATACCGGCGTTGACAATCTCCTGCGCAACGGTGCCGGTGTGGGCGTACATGTCGGCAATGCAGGTCACACCGGAGGAAATCATCTCGGCCAGCCCCAATCCGGTGCCGGCAGCTACAGCGCGCGCATCCAGTTTGGCCTCAGCCGGGAAAATATAGTCATTGAGCCAGGTGTGCAGATCATGCCCACCGCCGTAACCCCGCAGCAAAGTCATGGGGATATGGGTGTGGGTATTGACAAAGCCGGGCATCATGACCTTACCGGTGCAGTCAATCATCTGCTCAAACGTGCCGACCGGGCGCTCGGTGCCCACACAGACGATCTTTGTGCCTTCCACCAGAACATAGGCATCCTTCAGCAGAGGGGCAGCCGGGTCCATGGTGACAGCAGTGACATTGGTAAAGAGAATGGACATCGGGATTCTCCTTTCCGTGTTCTTACATCTTCTTCAGGCAGTTGAGAATCAGTGCCGAGAACCGCTCCCGGGCGGTAGCGGCGGCATCCAGCACTTCCTGTTCGCTGAGGGGCTGGTCCAGAATGCCGGCAGCCATGTTGCTCAGCAGGGTAAAGCCCAGCACGTCCATGCCGCAGTGACCGGCCACGATGACCTCGGGGGCGGTGGACATACCCACGGCGTCACCCCCCAGCGTGCGGGCCATACGGACCTCGGCCGGAGTTTCATACTGGGGACCGGGGAAGTACATATAGACTCCCTCACGCAGGGAAATACCCAACTCAGCAGCCGCATCGCGAGCCACATTCTGCAGGGCGGGAGTGTACAGGTGGGATGCGTCGGGAAATCGGGTGCCAAACTCGGGGATATTCTCTCCGCGCAGGGGAGATTCCATAAACATCTTGATATGGTCGGTGATCAGCATCAGATCGCCGGCCTTCCAGTCGGTGCGCACACAGCCGGCGGCATTGGTGACAATCAGCTTATCGCAGCCCAGCAGACGCAGTACACGCACGGCGTAGGACACTTCCTCGTAGGAGTAGCCCTCGTAGTGATGCATGCGGCCCTGCATGACAGCCACATTGCAACCATTCAGCTGGCCAAACACCAGCTGTCCCTTATGACCGGGGGCGGTGGACACTTTGAAATGTGGAATCTCACCGTAGGGAACCACCACGGCGTTGTCCACCAAATCGCCCATGTACCCCAATCCGGACCCCAGGACCATGGCCACGGCAGGTTTGAAGTCTCCGATTTTTGCACGGATGGCATCCGCGCTCTCCTGATATTGTGCAAAGGTGTAGTGCGTCATAAGCGGCACCCCTCCTAGTATAAAATGGTACAGAATATTTTACACCCTCACGGCCTAAAAAGCAATGAAAAACCCCTTTTTGCCCGCAATCTGCATCCTTGTAAATACAGTCTCTCCCTTGTCTGAGAGTTTCTTTTCTGATACACTGAAGAAAACATCCTGCTGCGGCAGTTTTGAGGTGATTGTATGAAAATTCTGCGGCTGATCGTGCCGCTGCTCATCCTGCTTGGTATACTTGGCGGCTGCAGTATTCCCGCTCCGGCTCCAGCTCCTGTACCGACCCCCGCTGCAACTCCGGCTCCAACGCCTACACCTACACCCACAACCACACCAACGCCAACGCCTACACCGACTCCGACGCCTACACCGACTCCAACGCCTACACCGACTCCAACGCCTACACCGACTCCAACGCCTACACCGACTCCGACTCTCACTGCACAGGAGGTCATCGACTATTTTGTCGAGACCGCTCTGCACACCGAATACGGCAGCAGTGGCGGCGCTGAAGATGTTCTGCTCTGCCGCCGTGCCGCTCCCATCTATTATCTTCTGGTCGGCGATTGCACCGAAGAAGACCAAGCGGTTCTACAAGCTCTGTGTGAACGACTGAACCGCATCGAGGGCTTCCCCGGCATTTCCGAAACCGCCGATCCCCTGCAGGCAAACATGACCCTGACCTTTCTTTCGCAGGAAGAAATGGACGAGCGAACCGCCCACAACGGCACCGGATTTGACGGATACGTGAACTATCACTGGTATACCGATACTCATGTGATTTTTCAGGCCGATATTCTGTACAGCGCCGACATGAGTGAGCACATCCGCGCCGGAGTCATCTGTGAGGAAGTGATCCAGTCACTGGGCCTTTCCTACGATTCCTACACCTACCCCGACAGTCTGTTTTATCAGGGATATTCCGACATCAGCTGGCCTTCCGAGCTGGACTGGAAACTGGTGGAACTGCTGCACCACCCCGCCCTGCGGCCCGGTATGACTGAGGAAGAAGTCCGGCAGACCCTGCTCCCCCTTCTGACAACTACATCATAACGAAAATATCCCCGGCGGAAATCCGCCGGGGATATTTTGTGTGTACAAGAATTAATTGTCCGTCCGATACTTTTTCTGCGGCACATAGGTGCAGTGCAGCAGTTCGTGAGCCTTGTGGCTGCCGGGCTGACCCAGATAGTCCTGATAAATAGTCTTGACCACGGGGTTTTCGTGACTCTTGCGGTAGGTTTGACCTGCATCCTGATCGTACAGCGCCTTGGCACGCAGAGCACGCAAGTCCACAAAGGAGCGCACATCAGCCGGCTGCTGAGGCTGGCCGCCGCCGTTGATGCAGCCGCCGGGGCAGGCCATGAACTCGATAAAGTCGTATTCCAGCTCGCCGCTCTTGATGCCGTCCAGCACCTTCTTGGCATTACTCAAACCGGATGCCACGCAGACCTTGACCGTCTTGCCGGGCAGGTCATAGCTGGCTTCCTTGATACCCTCCATGCCACGCACATCGTGGAACTCCAGCGGCTTCATCTCGCCGTTGGTCACCACTTCCACCACGGTACGCAGAGCGGCTTCCATGACGCCGCCGCTGGCGCCGAAGATGGTGGCGGCGCCGGTGGAGATGCCCAGCATCTCATCAAACTCGCCATCAGGCAGATGGTCGAACAGGATGCCGGCATCGGTGATCATGCGGGCCAGCTCACGGGTGGTCAGAGACACGTCCACCGGCATACAGCCGTTAGCCATGCGCTGCTCCTCACGCTTGACTTCGTACTTCTTGGCGGTACAGGGCATGATGGACACCACAAAAATGTCCTTGGGATCGATGCCCACCTTCTCGGCATAGTAGCTCTTGACCAGCGCGCCGAACATCTGCTGGGGAGACTTACAGGTAGACAGGTTGGGGATCATTTCGGGATAATGCTGCTCGCAGTAGCGGATCCAGCCGGGCGAGCAGGAGGTGATCAGAGGCAGAGTACCCTCACCCTTCAGTCGGTGCAGGAACTCGGTCCCCTCTTCCATGATGGTGATGTCGGCCGCCGTGTCCACGTCAAAGACCTTGTCAAAGCCCAGGCGGCGCAGCGCGGTAACCATTTTGCCCTCTACATTGGTGCCGATGGGCATTTTGAAGCACTCGCCCAGAGTGGCACGGATGGAAGGAGCCGGGCCCACCACCACATGCTTGGTGGGGTCATGCAGGGCGGCCCACACCTCGGCGGTGTTGTCCTTTTCGGTCAGCGCACCGGTGGGACAGGCCACAATACACTGGCCGCAGGACACGCAGTTCACTTCATTCAGATCGCGGTCAAAGGCGCAGCCGATGTGGGTGTCAAAACCACGGTCGTTGGGCCCGATGACGCCCACATCTTGGTACTTGCGGCACACCGCCACACAGCGGCGGCACAGGACGCACTTGGAGTTGTCACGCACCAGATGCAGGGCGGAATCCTCAATGCGGGGTACCAGCTCATCGTTGGCATAGCGCACGGCGTCAATGTGAAAATCGGCGGCCAGCTGGCGCAGTTCGCAGTCGCCGTTGCGGGCACAGGTCAGACACTCCATGCGGTGATTGGACAGGATCAGTTCCAGCGTCAGGCGGCGGGATGCGCGCACCTTTTCGGTGTTGGTGTAGACTTCCATGCCCTCGGCCACAGGGTACACACAGGAGGCCATCAAACTGCGGGCGCCCTTGACTTCCACCACACAGATACGGCAGGCGCCGATCTCGTTGGCTTCCTTCAGATAGCACAGGGAGGGGATCTTGATACCGGCACTACGGGCAGCTTCCAGCACTGTGGTGCCTTCCGGCACGGTCACATCGATGTCATTGATCTTCAGATTGATCATTTTCTGTTCCATCATGTCGTCCTCCCTTCCTCAGCACTTCTTGATGGCGTCGAAACGGCAGTTGTCCATACACACACCGCACTTGACGCACTTATTCTGGTCGATGACATGAGCGCCCTTCACCGCGCCGGTAATGGCACCGGCGGGACAGTTGCGGGCGCACATGGTACAGCCCTTGCACTTCTCGGGGTCGATTTCAAAGTGCAGCAGATTCTTGCACACACCGGCAGGGCAGCGCTTATCGACCACGTGGGCGATGTATTCCTCCCGGAAGTGCTTCAGGGTGGACAGGATGGGGTTGGGGGCACTCTGACCCAGAGCGCACAGGGAGCTGTTCTTCAGGTGATAGCACAGCTCTTCGATGGTATCCAGATCTTCCAGCGTACCGTTTCCGTCGGTGATTTTGGTCAACAAATCGT
>RHMF01000099.1_pt1 | contig 32663 bp, 24 predicted proteins | sample 5365151 | NCBI WGS metagenome assembly RHMF01 (sample SAMN10266501, study PRJNA497801) | feces metagenome | isolation source: feces | host: Bos taurus | place: China: Prairie of Fairy Mountain | collected 2017-08-14 | reverse complement strand
GCTGAGATGGCAGTTGACGGAGAGCGTGTCGCGGAAGTTGGCATAGTTCAACTGTTCGGTGTAGACCATGTTGATACTGTCGAGTTTTTCCTCAGAGGCATAGATGGTTACGCTGTCGGGTGAGTACTCCACGCGCGAGATGAAATAGAGTTCTTCGGGAATTACGCGACCGCTCCAGCGCAAAGGTACCTTCTTCTTAGTGCCGTAGCTGTAGTAGAATTCCAGTTTCTCGGGTTTGGTACTGAGAATCTTGGAAGTACTGAACAGTCGCGGATAGATCATCCTCTGAAGATCTTGTGCTGATATGGAGCCGGTACCGTTGTTATGGGTGTGGTTCCGGAAATGGATTCGGACATTCTTCAGATAGTCGCCATAGTAGTAGCTGATGAGAAAGATGCCCTTGTCGCGGATGGTCATCTTGACGGTGTCGACCTCGTCGGAGGTGAGGACGGCATTCTTGGGTACGTCGATAACGGCCACAGGGACGGCGAATTCCTGTTCGTAGGTGTCGTTGAGCGTCAGCGACAACCAGAAGGCTCCGGAAAGTGCGAGGAAAAATAGGAATATCAGAATCTCCTTGTTGCTTTTGCTGAACAGGAAGACTCTGATGAAACGTCCTATTTTCCCCAAACCCCTCACCGATGTGTATTATTTCTGTGTGGGGGTGCTAGCCATATCCTTGAAGACGGAGGTCTTCTCAACGGTGACGACCACATCGCGGGCAATCTTCACGTCGACGGTATTCTTTGTCAGGTCGATGCTCTTCACTACTCCGTGGATGCCACCTCCGGTGACAACTTCGGTGCCTTCGGTGAGCTCGTTCTGGAACTTCTGGATCTCTTTCTGTTTCTTTTGCTGTGGCTTGATCATGAAGAACCACATGATGGCGAAAATGGCGACCATCATGATAATCATGCTCATGCCGCCTCCTTGTGCAGCTTGTGCTGCCAAAACGATATTTGTCATATTATATAATTAATGTGTTTGATTAATCTTTCTTATTGTCGCCGTCGGCGGGACCTTTCTTGATGCGATGTCTCATCTTGACGGGCCGTCCCTGAGGGAACTCATTGCCTTCGGACGTTGACACACCCTTTTCTTTCGGACTCTTGGGCTCCATGTGCTTCATCAGACGACCAGTCTTGATCAGGTTGCGGGCTATGGCGTCGAGCATGCCGTTAATGTAGCCGCCGCTCTTGCGGGTGGAATAGAGCTTCGCCAGTTCGACATACTCGTTGATGGTGACGTTGATAGGAATGTTGGGGAAAGTCATCATCTCGGCAATGGCAATCTGCATGAGAATGACGTCCATGTAGGCCAGACGGGAGAAGTCCCAGTTGCGCGAAGCCTCGCTCATAAAGCGCTGGTACTGGTCGGCATTGAGGATGGCGGCACGAAAGAGCTTGCGGGCAAAGTCTTTCTCTTCGTCGCTGTCCCATTCGGGCAGTAGCTCCTGCTTGGGGCCCTCCTGTTCGTGGAAACGCTTGATGGTCTTCACGACGAAGGTGTCGACAATCTCTTTATCGTCGTTCCAATAGAGACTGATCTCCTCGAGAATGGCGTCAAGGTCGCTGTTCTCCGTGATGAAGGTCTTATAGAGCTTGCGCCACAGTTCCCTGTCGGTCTCGTAATTGTCGTCCGTGCTTGCCATGTATTCCTGATAGATGGCGCTGGCCTCGATATGCTCAAGGAGCTGTCCGAGGAAAATATCGTTGTCGGCCCATGAGAACTTCTGGGTCTCCATGAACTCCATGAGCGTCTTGTTCTCGCTGAGCTGGAGGGCAAAGCGGTTGAGTACAAACTTCTGCGACGGCATGGGTGTGCCTTCTCTCTGGGCGCGTGCTTGCAGCACCTCGTTCCTGCGGCCTGCCTCTTTTGTGACTGCCACGATGAGGGCCAACAGGTAATTGTAAAGGTCATAAGCCTTAGACAGACTGAAGAATAATTCTTTTTCAGCCGAGTCGATGTTCTTGTTACCGTTTTGATAGTAAGCGTAGGTTAACTGAACGATCTTGATTCTGATAATTTCTCTGTTAATCATCTCACTTGATGCATTTAAGATTGTGAATTTACGTGATAATAATTGCTTTTGTAACTGCAAAGGTAGATATTTTTTGGTTATAATGCAAGAAAAAAAGAGAAATATTGAGTTTTTTTAGATAAATATTTGGTTCGTAAGGGAAAAAGCACTACCTTTGCACCGCTTTTTCTCAAAGCACTACGATTTTTCGTGTGATGGTGAATTAAGCAAGAAGGTTTAACAACTTAATTTAGAGTAACACAATTATGAAAGAAATTAGCGTTAGTGGCCAGAAGCGTGCCACAACTGGCAAGAAGGCCAGCAAGGAGATGCGTAAGGAAGGTCTTGTTCCTTGCAATCTGTATGGTGAGAAGAAAGGTGAGAATGGTCTGCCCGAGGCTTTGGCATTTGCCATCCCCGCAGCCCAACTCCGCAAGGTGGTTTATTCTCCCGACGTATATGTTGTCAATCTGACCATCGACGGTGAGCCTCACAAGGCCGTGATGAAGGAGCTGCAGTTCCATCCTACAACGGACGCTGTCCTGCACGTTGACTTCTATGAAGTGAACGAGACAAAGCCCATCACGATTGGTATTCCCGTGAAGCTGAATGGTCACGCTCAGGGTGTACGCGATGGTGGTCGTCTGAGTCAGGCTGTACGTACGCTGAACGTGACAGCTCCCTACAAGCAGATTCCTGCCGTGCTTGATATCGACGTTACTGAGCTGAAGCTTGGTAAGGCTATCAAGGTGGCTGACCTTAACTTCGAGGGTCTGGAGATTGCAACACCTGCCCAGGTGGTTGTCTGCTCAGTGAAGGCTACCCGTGCTTCTCGTTCTGCTGCTGCAGCAGGTGAAGGCGCTGAGTAATCATCTCTAACCGTCTGGGGAATGGACAAATTCTTGATTGTCGGACTGGGTAATGTCGGCGATGAATACGCGATGACCCGCCACAATACAGGGTTTATGGTATTGGATGCCTTTGCGGAGGCGTCCAATATTCATTTTGAAGACCGTCGCTACGGTTTCGTGGCAGAGACGTCGCTCAAAGGACGTAAGGTCTTCCTGCTCAAACCCTCGACGTTTATGAACTTGAGCGGTAACGCCGTGCGCTACTGGTTGAACAAGGAGAACATCGAGCAGAATCGGTTATTGGTGATCAGCGACGAGGTGGCCCTGCCCCTTGGAGCGTTCCGGTTGAAGGCCGGTGGCTCGAATGGCGGGCACAATGGTCTGGGGCATATCCAGCAGTTGATCGGTCAGGACTATGCCCGTCTGCGCATGGGTATTGGCAATGATTTTCCCCGTGGTATGCAGGTGGACTGGGTGTTGGGCAAGTATAGCGATGAGGAGCTGAAGGAGCTGAAACCGAGTATCGACACGGCTGTGGAGATCATCAAGAGTTTTGTGCTGGCAGGCATCGACATTACGATGAACCAGTATAATAAGCTAGGAAAGAAGTAGGATGGGAGAGGTAGCACGCATCGACAAGTGGCTTTGGGCATCGCGTATCTTCAAGACGCGTTCTATCGCTGCCGACGCCTGCAAGAACGGGCGTGTGACGATCAACGGCGTAAACGTGAAGCCTTCGCATACGGTGAAAGCCGGAGAGACGGTTAGTGTGCGCAAGCCTCCTGTCACCTATTCATTCAAGATACTAAAGCCAATCGAACAGCGGGTAGGGGCGAAGCTGCTGCCCGAAATCTATGAGAACGTAACAGCAGCCGACCAGTATGAGTTGTTGGAGATGAATCGTATCAGCGGTTTCGTGAACCGTGCCAGGGGCACCGGTCGTCCGACGAAGAAAGACCGTCGTGCGATGGATGCTTTCGTGGGTCCCTCGCTGGAGGGCGACTTCGACAGCTTCTTCGGCGATGATTGGGATAAGGAAGATGAAGACTATTAAAAAGAAACGATAGATATGTTGCTGAAGCTTATATTTATTATTGTGGGTATCGCCCTTGTCATCTGGGGTGCTGACCGTCTGACGGAAGGAGCCTCTTCCCTGGCTCGCGGTATGCGTGTGCCGGAGATTATTATCGGACTGACGATTGTGGCTGCCGGCACCTCGGCACCCGAATTGTTTGTCAGTATGGTAGCGGCCTTTAAGGGAACGGCTGATCTGGCCGTGGGTAATGTCATCGGTTCGAATATCTTCAATACGATGCTGATTGTGGGCTGTTCGGCTCTGGTGGCACCGATGGCGGTGGCTAAGTCGACCGTCAAGAAGGATATCCCCTTTGCGGTGATCGCTGCCATGTTGCTATTTGTGCTCTGCTTCGACGATATGGACTCGCCTCACCTCTGGGGTAACGAGATCAGTCGCAGCGACGGCTTTATTCTGCTGACAGGCTTTCTGGCATTTATGATCTATACTTTCAACGCTGCGAAGAAGGATGGGCTGATGCCCACACCCGAGGAACTCGATGAGAACAGTGAGTTGCCGAAGGACTATTCGAAGCTGTGGCGCAATCTCTCGCTGATCGTTCTCGGCCTGGCCTGTCTGATCATCGGCAGTAACCTGTTTGTCGATGCAGCCTCTTATGTGGCCTACCGCTATGGGGTGCGTCAGAGCGTCGTCGGACTGACGATTGTGGCAGGCGGTACGTCGATGCCTGAGCTCGCCACGAGTGTGGTGGCAGCTTATAAAGGCCGTTCTGCTATTGCTATAGGTAACGTCATCGGTTCGAATGTTTTCAATATACTGCTGATTCTCGGTCTGACGGCGGTGGTTCATCCTCTGCGCATCATGGGTATCACAATCATCGACCTGATGATGATGCTTGTGAGCGTGGGGCTGGTTTGGCTCTTCGCCTTTACAAAGTACTTCGTCTCCAGGCGTGAGGGCTTTGTCTTGGTAGCAGGTTTCCTGGCCTATATGGCTTGGTTACTCTACCTATTATAAAAGAAAACACAGGGGTCGACGAATACCCCCTTTAACAAAACAAGTCAATGGAAAAAAGTAACAATCAGAAAATCAGTGTGCTGTTTATGTTCTACGGCATACTGTTTTGCGTGTGCCTGATTACGGCAAACGTATTGGAGACCAAACAGATCTCCTTTGGTCCTGCGAACATGACTGCAGGTCTTATCGTGTTCCCCGTCAGTTACATCATCAACGATGTGGTGTGTGAGGTTTGGGGCTATAGTCGTACCCGTCTGCTGATATGGATGGGTTTTGCGATGAACTTCCTCTTCGTATTCTTTGGGGCTGTGGCCGACTGGATTCCCGGGGCTCCTTACTGGGATGGTGACGAGGGCTTCCATCAGATCTTTGGATTGGCCCCACGTATTGCAGGCGCCTCTTTCCTGGCCTTCCTTTGTGGATCGTTTATGAATGCTTATGTCATGAGTCGTATGAAACTCACGTCTGGCGGACGTAATTTCTCTAAGCGCGCTGTGTTGAGCACGGTATTCGGTGAGTTCACCGACTCAATCATCTTCTTCCCGCTGGCCTTGGGAGGTGTCATTCCCTGGGAAGAGATGCCTTCTTTGGTTATCACACAGGTCACCCTGAAGACCCTCTATGAGATTGTGGTGTTGCCTGTCACCATCCGTGTAGTGGCTTTCACCAAGGCGCACGACCATGAGGATGTGTTCGACATGGGTATTAATTATAATGTATTTAAGGTAAAAGATTTGTAGTATGAGGGAGAATGAAGGATTGCAGTCGCTCGGCAAGAGGACTGAGTATAAGATGGATTATGCACCCGAGGTGCTGGAGTCTTTCCAGAACAAACATCCTGAGAACGACTATTGGGTACAGTTCAACTGTCCGGAGTTTACGTCGCTCTGTCCGATTACTGGTCAGCCTGATTTCGCGGAGATTAAGATTATGTATATCCCGGGTGAGCGGATGGTAGAGTCGAAGAGCCTAAAGCTCTACCTCTTCTCGTTCCGCAATCACGGTGATTTCCATGAGGACTGCGTGAACATCATCATGAAGGATCTCATCCGTCTGATGGATCCCAAATACATCGAGGTCATCGGACTCTTTACGCCTCGTGGTGGTATCAGCATCTACCCCTATGCCAACTACGGCCGCCCCGGTACCAAATACGCAACCCTCGCCGAGCAGCGATTGATGAGTTACTCACTTAAATAGAACGGAGACGAAAAAGAAAGTAATCCCACAAAAAAATATAAAAATATCTCCATATATGCCTTTGTTTGAATAAAAAGTGCTATATTTGCACTCATATTACTATTATGACTTAATAATATGGCAAAAAAGAAAATCCAATTCAGTCTCGTTTACAGAGACATGTGGCAGAGCTCGGGCAAGTTCCAGCCTCGTAAAGACCAACTGGAGCGCATTGCCCCAGCTATTATTGATATGGGCTGTTTCGCCCGAGTAGAAACCAATGGCGGTGCCTTTGAACAGGTTAACCTGATGGCAGGCGAGAACCCTAACCTAGCTGTCCGTGCGTTTTGTAAGCCCTTCAACGAGGTAGGTATCAAGACTCACATGCTCGATCGTGGTCTGAATGCTCTCCGTATGTATCCTGTGCCAGATGATGTGCGCGCCCTGATGTACAAGGTGAAGCACGCCCAGGGTGTCGATATCACCCGCATCTTCTGTGGATTGAACGATACCCGTAACATCATTCCCAGTATCAAGTGGGCCAAGGAAGGTGGTATGACGCCGCAGGCTACCCTGTGTATCACCACCTCTCCCGTTCATACGGTAGAGTATTACTCAAGAATCGCAGAAGAGGTGATTGCCGCAGGTGCTGAGGAAATCTGTCTGAAAGATATGGCTGGTATCGGACAGCCCGCTATGTTGGGTGCCCTGACGAAAGCCATCAAGACGAAGCATCCCGATATCATCGTGCAGTATCACGGACACTCTGGCCCCGGTCTCTCGATGGCCTCTATCCTCGAAGTATGTAACAATGGTGCCGATGTGATTGATACCGCCATCGAGCCTTTGTCTTGGGGTAAGGTTCACCCGGATATCATCTCTGTACAGTCAATGCTGAAGAACGAAGGCTTCGAGGTGGCCGATTTGAATATGAACGCCTATATGCAGGCTCGTACGCTGACCCAGGAGTTCATTGACGACTGGCTGGGCTATTTCATCAATCCTGCCAATAAACACATGTCATCACTGCTCTTAGGTAGTGGTCTGCCTGGTGGTATGATGGGTTCGATGATGGCCGATCTCGGACCTATCCAGAAGATGATCAACAAGGAGCGTGAGAAGAAGGGCGAATCAGCTCTCACGATGGACGATATGCTTGTGAAGCTCTTCAACGAGGTAGAGTATGTATGGCCGAAGGTGGGTTATCCCCCACTGGTGACACCGTTCTCACAGTACACCAAGAACATCGCCTTGATGAATCTCCTCACGATGGAGCAGGGCAAGGGTCGTTACGTGATGATGGACGATGCTATCTGGGGCATGATCCTCGGTAAGAGTGGTAAGGTGCCCGGAACGATTGCTCCTGAGCTCATCGAACTGGCAGAGAAGAAGGGTCTTAAGTTTACCGATGCCGATCCGCATACCCTTCTCGAGAATGCCCTCGACGGCTTCAAGAAGGAGATGGACGAGAACGGATGGGAGTATGGTCCCGACAACGAAGAACTCTTCGAGTTGGCTATGCACCCAGAACAGTATCGTCCCTTCAAGAGCGGTCAGGCCAAGAAGCAGCTGCTCGCTGATATCCAGAAGGCGAAGGATGCCAAGCTTGGTGGCGGTCAGAAGATCTCTCAGGAGGAGATTGACGCCCTGAAACACGCTAAGGCGGATGCAGTGAAGAGTCCGTTGGCCGGACAGCTTATCTGGAGCTTTGGCGGCGAGGGCGTTCCAGCAGCCTGCATCGAACCGTTTATCGGACAGAAGTACAAGGAAGGCGACATTTTCTGCTACCTGCAGACGAAGTGGGGTGAGATAGTGGAGATCCCTGCAGCTCTGGGTGGAAAGCTTGTGGATATCACCGTAAAGCCTGGCCAGAACATCCGTCAGGGTGATACCATTGCTTGGATCGAACGCGAAGGATAATAATTGATGAGGCACGAATTTCACGAATAAACACGAAAAGATTATAAAAATTCGTGTAATTCGCGTAATTCGTGCCAAATTATGTTTATGGATTATCAGTCAATCATTGATCGTTATTACCCTGAGGATAATGAACTGAAGAGGATTCTAATGGTTCATTCTCGTCAGGTGGCGGACAGGTGCTTGTTGATTGCAAAGAAGCACCCGGAACTGCGTCTCGATACTGAGTTCCTTGAAGAGGCGGCGATGCTCCATGACATCGGTATCTTCCGTTGTAATGCACCGGGTATCCAGTGCTTTGGCACTGAACCCTATATCCGCCATGGTATCATCGGTAGTGAAATTCTGCGACAGGAAGGGTGGTTGCGTCATGCCCTGGTCTGTGAACGTCATACGGGAACGGGCCTTTCAAAGTGGGATATTGAACAGCAGCAACTGCCTTTGCCTCATGAGGATTTTATGCCAGATGCTCTTGAGGAACAGGTGGTCTGCTATGCAGATAAATTCTATTCCAAGACACGTCCAGGCAGTGAACGGTCTGTCGTGGATGCTATGCGTAGTCTGGAGAAATTCGGCTGGGATGGCGTGCACCGTTTCCAGAAATGGGTTGACATGTTTGAATAAATTCCTTTAATTCTGTGATAATCTCTGTTAATCTGTAACAGAACTCGGAATTTATTTGTATTTTTGCAGCCGTGAAAAGAAAATCAGCTCTGATTTTGATGCTGTTTGCCATGATCCTTATGATGGCAGAGGTGCCGCTTGCGCGTTTCTCAAATCGTGCACATCATCATGTTATGGCTGATTCGACAGGGCTCGAAGCTGCAGCAAAGCTGAAGCGCGACACCTCGACGATGGACTCCATCGAACTGGCTATCTATAAACACAATAAGGCTGTCGACGACTCATTGGCTCAGGACAGTATCAACCGCAGTCGTAAGAACGGCATAGACTCTCCTGTAGATTATTCTGCGAATGACTCGCTGACCTATAGTGCTGCCAGCGGTCTGGCACACCTCTATGGTGATTCGAAGGTTAAGTATCAGAATATGGACCTCTCCAGTGAGATGATATATATGAGTCTTGACAGTAACCTCGTGCATGCTACGGGGCGTATGGATACCACGACTCATAAGCTGACGGGTACTCCTGTTTTCAAGATGGGATCCGATGAGTATGAGAGTGATACGATGGCCTTCAATTTCAAGACGAAGAAGGGACTCATAACGGGAGTATACACCCAACAGGACGAAGGGTTCCTAACCAGTGAGATTTCCAAACGTGGTGCCGATGGTGAGATGTTCCTGCAACATGGTCGTTATACTACCTGTGATGATCCCCATCCCGACTTCTACCTCGCCATGTCGAGAGCAAAGGTGCGCCCCGGTAAAGATGTGGTATTCGGCCCCACCTACCTTGTTGTTGCCGATGTGCCTCTGCCTCTGGCTGTGCCTTATGGTTTCTTCCCTTTCACGAAGAGTTACTCTAGCGGTCTGATTATGCCGACCTACGGCGACGAGATGGATCGCGGTTTCTATCTGCGCGATGGTGGTTATTACTTCGCCATCAGCGACAAGATGGACCTGAAGCTCGTCGGCGAAATCTATACAAAAGGTTCTTGGGGACTGCGTGCTGAGTCGAACTACAAGAAGCGTTATCGCTATAACGGCTCTTTCCTGTTCAGCTATCAGAACAGCGTTCACGGTGAGAAGAACTTGCGCGACTACTCCAAGGAATCGAGCTATAAGGTCCAGTGGCGTCATACCCAGGATCCTAAGGCAAACCCTTTCAGTACACTCTCAGCGCAGGTTAACTTCGCTTCTGCAAGCTATGAGAGCAATAACCTCAACTCGATGTATAACCCTCAGACGAGGACGCAATCCACACGTACTTCATCGGTTTCATATACCACGAATTTCTCCAGCCTTGGTATGTCTGTCATCACCTCTATGGAGTTGAACCAGAATATGCGCGACTCTTCAATCTATGTAAAACTGCCTGGCATGAATATCAGTGTGTCACAGTTTTATCCCTTCCGTCGTAAAAAGGCAGCAGGCACAGAACGGTGGTACGAGAAGATCAGCCTGAGCTATACCGGACAGTTGAAGAATGAGATAAACACGAAAGAAGATATGCTCTTTAAGTCGAAGTTGAACAAGGAGTGGCTCAACGGCATGATGCATACCATCCCCATCAAGGGTAACTTTACGCTGTTCAGCTATCTGAACGTGACGCCTTCTTTTAACTTTCGTGACCGTATGTATACCCGCAAGACCCTCCGTTCGTGGAATGCCGACACACAGAAGGAAGTGGCCGACACCGTGACGGGTTTCTATAACGTCTATGACTGGGACCTTAGTCTTCAGCTCTCAACGAAGGTGTATGGTTTCTGGGTGCCTAACCGTAAACTGTTTGGTGAAAAGATTCAGGCCATCCGTCATGTCATCACTCCCTCTGTGGGCTTCACGTATGCCCCGGATTTTTCTGTCGAACGCTATGGCTATTATGAGACATACCAGAAGACCGATGCAAAAGGCAATGTGACGCTCGTCAACTATTCTCCTTATCAGGGTGGTGCTTTCTCTCCTCCCTCTAAGGGTAAGCGTGGTAGTATGAACATCGAGTTGGGTAACAATCTCGAAATGAAGGTTAAAAGTGAAGACGATACGACTGGCTTTAAGAAGATCTCGCTCATCGATGAGTTCAAACTCTCCACGTCGTATAATTTCGCCACTGATATCCAGCCGATGGGACCAGTCAATGCTACGTTGCGCCTGAAACTTTCCAAGAGCTATACACTCAACCTCAGTTCCAGTTTTGCCTCCTACGTCTATGAGGCAGACTCTGTGGGAGCAACACCACGTGTCAGTAACAATACGACTTATTGGGAACAAGGTAAGATAGGTCGTTTCCAGGGACTGTCACAAAACCTCTCCTATACGTTGAATAATGAGAAGGTGATGAACTTCATCAAGTTCTTGAAGGGCGAGAAGGTGGAGAAGAAGAAAGACAAGAACAAGAAGCGAAGTGACGAGGATGACGAGTGGGATAACAACATTGAATCGAATATCGACGTAGATATGGAGAAGGCCAAACACGCCGCTAAGCGTGGTGAGAATTCGAAGGCAGAAACTGACGAAGATGGCTATATGTCGTTCAAGATGCCTTGGAGTCTCAGTTTGGGCTATGGTATCTCTATGCGTGAGGATACTGATGTCAAGAAGTTCAACTACGACACAATGCGCTATCCTTATAAGTTCAGTCAGAATCTGAATATCAGTGGCAACCTTCGTATCAGTGATGGTTGGAACATCAATTTCTCATCGGGTTATGACTTCGACAATAAGAAGATTTCTATGACAACGGCGTCATTGAGCCGTGACCTCCACTGCTTCAATATGTCATGCTCTGTCGTTCTGGCGCCCTACACGAGCTATAATTTCTCGTTCCGCTGTAATGCCGCAACGCTTACCGATGCCTTGAAGTACGACAAGCGCAGTAGTGCTTCCAACGCGGTACAGTGGTATTAGAAGATGAATCTTACATGTTTTAATAATAAACCCCTAAAACAAGAAATAAAAGATGGCGGAATTACCCGAGATGATTAATGACCTGGCCCTGATTCTGATGGTAGCCGGTATCGTGACCTTAATCTTCAAGAAGCTGAAGCAGCCCTTGGTTCTTGGATATATTATGGCCGGTTTCCTGGTCAGTCCTAATATGCCTTATACAGCTTCTGTTGCAGATATGGAGCATGTCCATCTCTGGGCGGATATCGGTGTGATGTTCCTGCTGTTCTCTTTAGGTCTCGACTTCTCGTTCAAGAAGATCCTGCGCATGGGTGCTTCGCCTATCATTTCTACTTGTACGATTATCTTCAGTATGTCGATGCTTGGTGTCATCATCGGTCACCTCTTTGATTGGGGAAAGATGGACTGTATCTTTCTCGGTGGTATGCTCGCCATGTCGTCGACGACGATTATCTATAAGGCATTCGACGATCTTGGTCTGCGCCAACAGCAGTTTGCCGGTCTGGTGATGTCGGTGCTGATTCTCGAGGATATCCTTGCCATCGTGATGATGGTGATGCTGAGTGCCATTGCCAGTGGCAACGATCTGGAAGGCGGTCAGATGCTACAGTCGGTCATGCGTATCGGATTCTTTCTCATCTTGTGGCTCGTAGTGGGCATCTTTGCCATTCCCCTATTCCTGCGTTCCGTGCGCAAGCTGATCAACAGCGAGGTGCTGCTGGTCGTTTCACTAGGTCTTTGTTGCGCGATGGCGGTTTTATCGTCGAAGGTTGGATTCAGTTCAGCTTTCGGTGCTTTCATCATGGGTAGTATTTTGGCCGAGACTGTAGAGGCTGAGCGTATCGAGAAACTTGTCGAGCCAGTCAAGAACCTTTTTGGTGCAGTATTCTTCGTGTCGGTCGGTATGCTGGTCGATCCGAAGATTCTCATTGAATATGCTTTCCCGATTTTCGCCATCGTATTGACAATCCTTATCGGTCAGGCCGTATTTGGCACGTTCTCCTTTATGCTTGGAGGTGAGTCGTTGAAGTCTGCCATGCGATGCGGTTTCTCAATGGCTCAGATTGGTGAATTCTCGTTTATTATCGCCTCACTGGGCTTGTCGCTTGGTGTAATCAGTGATTTCCTCTATCCGGTGGTGGTGGCCGTATCCGTTATAACCACTTTTCTCACACCTTACATGATACGGCTTGCCACACCGGCCTATAATAACTTGGAACGCCATTTGCCTACAAAACTGACTAAGTTGCTGAATCAGGTGAATATAGGCAGTCAGCATACGCAGGAGCAGAGCAAATGGAAGAAACTGCTGACGCAGATGTCTATCAATACAATCGTCTATTCGATTCTTACGTCGGCAGTCATCGCTGTTATGTTTACCTTCGTGTTGCCCTTCATGCGCAAATTGCTTCCTGGGTGGAACCTCCATTGGTATGCTAACGCGATCACTGGTCTGCTCACCGTTGTGCTCATTGCTCCCTTCCTCCGTGCTATGGTGATGAAGAAAAACCGTAGTGAGGAGTTCAAGGCTCTGTGGGCTGAAAGCAACCGCAACCGTTTCCCGTTGTTGTTCACGATTCTGGTGCGTATGGTCATTGCCATCGCCTTCATTTTCTATATCTGCAATTACCTCAGCCGCTTCACCAATGCCATAATGATCACAATAGGTGCCATCGTTGTATTGCTGATAGTCTTCTCCCGTTGGGTAAAACATCGTAGCATCACTCTGGAGCGACTGTTTATCCAAAACCTGCGTTCGCGTGATATTGAAGCTCAGGTGCATGGTAAGAAGCGTCCACTGTATGAAGGTCGTCTGCTTGACCGTGATATCCATATTGCCGACTTTGAAGTGCCTTCCGACTCTATATGGATGGGGCAGACGCTGAAGCAATTGAACCTAGGTCAGAAGTATGGTGTGCATATCAGCAGCATTCTCCGTGGCGGACACCGTATCAATATCCCAGATAGCGACTATATCATCTTCCCGGGAGATGTCCTGCAGGCTATCGGTAGTGATGCCCAGTTTACGGCTTTCCGTGATGCGCTCGACAAAGAACGCCTTGGTGCCGATACAGAACTTGAAAAACGGGAGATGCTCTTGCGCCAGTTGATCATCGGCAGTGATAGTCCGTTTGTCGGGAAGTCACTGATTGAGAGTGGTATCCGGGATTTATATAGTTGTATGGTGGTAGGTCTTGAAGAAGGAAAGGAAAGCCTTTCCAGCTACAAGCCCACACGTAAGTTCAAGGAAGGTGACATTATTTGGGTGGTTGGCGAAAGAGAGGCACTCGATGGCCTGCTCCATGCTGGTAGCTAGTCGTTGAAGCCTGCTGTCAGCTCACAGATACGGATAATCACCCGCATCGCCTTCTCCATCGACTGGATGCTCACGAACTCAAATGGTCCGTGGAAGTTCACACCTCCTGCAAAGATGTTAGGACAGGGGAGACCGCGGAAGGATAGCTGTGCCCCGTCGGTACCGCCACGTATGGGTTTTACCTTCGGTGCCACACCACAGTCTTGCATGGCATGCAGTACTAAATCGATCACATGCATCTGCGGGTCGATCTTCTCCTTCATATTATAATACTGGTCTTTTACCTCGGCAGTGGCCGTTCCTTCGCCGTAAATAGCGTTTAGCTGCTCAACACAGCGAACAATGAACCGCTTTCGATCCTCAAAACGCTCGCGGTCATGGTCGCGGATGATGTAATTCAGTTTAGCGCGTTCTACGTTACTCTCAATACCCAGCAGGTGGTAGAAGCCTTGGTAACCTTCTGTTGTCTCAGGCCTTTCTTCGTCGGGGAGCATTTCTGCAAACTTGGCTGCCAAGGCATTGGCATTTACCATTTTCCCTTTTGCATAGCCCGGATGGACGCTGACACCTTTGATATGGATCTTGGCACTTGCTGCGTTGAAATTCTCGAATTCCAGTTCACCGACATCCCCGCCATCCATGGTATATGCCCAGTCACAACCGAACTTCTCTACATTAAAATGGTGGGCTCCCATACCGATCTCTTCATCAGGATTGAAGGCGATACGGATGTCACCATGCTTCACCTCCTTATGATCTCTCAGCCAGCACATCGCCTGAACGATTTCTGCAATACCCGCCTTGTCGTCAGCACCCAGCAACGTCGTGCCGTCGGTCACAATCAGGTCTTCTCCCACGTGCTGCAGCAACTCCGGGAATTTCGCCGGAGAACTCACGATGCCCTCAGAGAGTTGTATGTCTGAACCGTCATAGTGTCTGACAATCTGTGGTTTGATGCCAGCACCAGAACAGTCAGGGCTCGTGTCGTAGTGGGAGATGAATCCGATCGTTGGTATGTCGCCCTTGACATTCGCCTTCAGTGTGGCGTAGATATAGCCCTTGTCGTCCATCTCTACGTCGCTGAGACCCTCGTTCTCGAGTTCCTTCTTCAGGTATTCGGCGAAAATGAGCTGTTTCGAAGTGCTTGGCACGCTGTCGCTGTCCTCAGCCGATTGCGTGTCGAATTTGGTATAGTTCAGAAATCGTTCAGTGATGTCCATAACCTCTTATGACTGCATGTCGTAAACCACCTGCATGAGCTTCTTACCCAAATCATCGGCAAGTTCCATGGTAGGTGCCTCGCTATAGACGCGGATGATGGGCTCAGTGTTGGACTTACGGAGATGTACCCAACGGTCGGGGAAGTCGATCTTTACCCCGTCGATATCATTGACTTTGGCAGAATTGTCCTTGGCGAACATCTCTTTTACTTTTACAAGGATGGCATCGACGTCGGTCTCTGGCGTGAGATCGATGCGATTTTTGGCAATCTGATAATTGGGGAAAGTGGTACGTAACTCACTGGCCGTGCAGCCTTTCTGAGCAAGACTGGAGAGGAATAGGGCGATACCAACGAGTGCATCACGACCATAGTGGCTTTCGGGATAGATAACACCACCATTTCCTTCGCCGCCAATAACAGCACCAACTTCCTTCATCTTCGTGGTAACGTTGACCTCGCCAACGGCTGCTGCCGTATATTGGCCACCATGCTGTTCCGTCACATCGCGCAGTGCACGGGTGCTACTCAAATTAGATACCGTATTGCCGGGGGTGTGGCTCAGCACGTAGTCGGCCACACTGACGAGGGTGTACTCCTCACCGAACATAGTGCCGTCTTCGCAGATAAAAGCCAGACGATCGACGTCAGGATCAACAACGATGCCGAGATCAAAGCCGCCTTCTTTCATCTTCTCCATGATGTCGTGGAGATTCTTCTCCAACGGTTCTGGATTATGGGCGAAATCTCCTGTGCATTCGCGGTTGAGGATCTCGAAATCGACATTCAGACTCCTGAATAAATCAGGTAGGATGATGCCTCCCACGGAGTTGATGGTGTCGGCACAGACACGGAACTTACGTTTCTTGATAGCCTCGAGATCAACGAGTTTCAGGTTGAGTACGGCATCAATATGGCGCTTGTTGAAAGTGTCGTCGATTGTGCAGGATCCAAGTTTGTCGACTTCGGCATAGTTGAATTTCTCCTCTTCTGCTATCCGGAGCACTTCAGCACCATCGGCAGCAGTGAGAAACTCACCTTCGCGGTTAAGAAGCTTCAGGGCATTCCATTGACGGGGGTTATGCGAGGCTGTGATGATGATACCACCATCGGCTCCCGACATTCGTACGGCCAATTCTGTAGTGGGAGTGGTGGCATAGCCAATGTCGAGCACATCGTAACCCATGCCCATGAGTGTTCCTACAACTACATTGCGGACCATCAGTCCGGAAATACGGCCATCACGGCCTACAACAATCTTCTTACCTCCTATGAACTGTGCATAGGCTGTTGTAAACTTAACGATATCCAAAGGATTAAGGGTGTCGCCCGTAGGCCCACCAATGGTTCCACGGATACCGGAAATTGATTTAATCAGTGTCATTATTTGTGTCTTTAATTGTTATATCTCTTTCTCAAACGTGATTTCATAATAATAAGGTGTCACGTTACTGGAAGCTAAAGCATGACCTTGACCGTGGGGAACAATCAGGCGAACCTTGGAACTTTCGTCGGTTTGGCTCTGCGGACGTCCTACTTTGATATAAGTAAGGGGAACAAGCCATCCTGCAGGTACTGCTGCGGAATAGACAGTCTTCATCACGCCACTGACGAAAGCTGCAGTGTAGACACTTCCTGAACGTGTGACATACATAATGTCGGGCAGATATGCCGTCAGGTCGTTACGCGTCTGCATGGAATCCTTCAGGATGTCATATTCTGTGTAGCGGCAGATAAGATTGACAGTCTGGCCATCCTTCAACTGGTCTCCGCAACCTTCACGCACAATTTGCATGTAAACACCAGTCTTGTTAAGTTTTACATACTCATTGCGATCCAATTTTGTCGTCTGTCCCTGACTGTTGAACTGATCCTCAGAGATAACGGTAATGGAATGGTCGGAGATGTATTTCTCGATGGCATTACGCTCCTTCTCCTTTTTGTCACCATAGGTCTCGTAGTCATTGCAACTAGCAAGGACGGCAACCACGGCTATCATGATAAATAGGATTCTCTTCATTATATCTTTCTTTTGATGGTGCAAAAGTACAAAAAAGAAGTGATAAGTGGCTGTTGAGGCTTGAAAAAGTTATCGTGCCTTGTCTTTTTTTAACTTAATCACTTCTTCAGTAGGGTATCATAAGCGCTGATGGCACGGTTCACGGTGGCGATGGCATCTTCCATCGTGCCGTTGATACGACCGCCTGAAGCATTCAGATGACCGCCCCCATTAAAGAACTCCTCGGCCATTTTGTTACAGGGAAAATCGTCGACAGAGCGGAGACTGACCCAGACGAGGTCCTTCTTGTCCGTATCTTCGCGTAAGGAGATAGACAGCTTCAGCCCTTTGATCTGTTGGGGGATGTTCACCAGTCCCTCGGCATCACCCTTGATAAAATGGAATCGTTTCTGCTCCTCACGTGTCAGTGTGTAGTATGCCGCATGTGACTGGGGCAGATAGACCAGTTTCTCGTACATCACATAACCCATCAGGCGGATGCGGTCCTCGGAATAGTTATGGTAGACATTCCGGTAGATCTTATCCTTGTCGATGTGCTTGGTCAGCAATTCGCCGATGATAAAGTATATCTCGCAGCGGGTGCTGTTGAAAAGGAAACCGCCTGTATCAGTCATCATACCACAATAGATGGGGATAGCGAACTGCTTGGAAAGTTGCTTGAAACCATCCATCTGCCAGACGATTCGGAACACCAGTTCGCAGGTGCTGCTGAGCTCTGGGTAGGATATGGAGAGTACGGCAGGTACATCGGGACCGAGATGGTGATCGATGAGCACCTTTGGAGCAGGTGAGTTGATGAGCGCTGGCTCCATCTCATCGACGCGTGAGGTTGTGTTGTAGTCAAGGCAGAATATTAGGTCGGCAATCTTGAAGATCATGTCGCACTTCTCGCGGTGCTTGTCGTAGCGTACGATCTTCTCCGTGTTGGGCATCCATGCCAGGAAGTCGGGATACTGATCGGGGACAATGACAGTAGGCTCCTTCCCGAGCGAGCGCAGATACTCGGCCCATCCAAGCGAGGCACCGATAGCGTCTCCGTCAGGACTCTTGTGACAGGTAATGATAATGTTTTCTGCAGTAGAAATCAGGTGGCTCAGCTGGGCCACCTGATCGTTTGTCAAGATGTCTATGTTCATTTAAAACAGTTTATTGGGATATACACCTTCGTCGACGAGCTGCTGGATGCGGGCAACAGTAGATTCGCGGTCGGCAGCATAGGTCACACCAAACCACTTGCTGGTGGTGTCGAGCACCTCGACAGTGGCAGTACCATCGTTGATGAGCTTGTTCACCATCAGGGGGATAAAGAACTCGGCCTTCAGGTTTTCCATGTTCTTCGGGTCGCTGAGGAACTCCTTGAACTCTGCCTCTGAATAGTCGAAGTAGTCGGGAGTGAAGCCCCACATGTTCATAGAGACAGGCGTGTTGTCATCGACAACAACCCACTTGCCGTTTTCATCTTTATAGCGGATGGGCTCACTGGCTGCACCAGCGTTAGAGCCGTCTTCTGCACAACGTACGATCTCCGTGCGTTCCACAACGGTGGTCAGGTGTCCTTTGTCGTTCTTCGAGCAGATACCACGGGCCACCGTACCATTCTCAGAGAGGGTGTTGCCCACACGGAATCCCACCATTGCATACTGGTTCTTGGCACCCTCGGGTAATTCGCTGAGGAACTTGCCGATCACCATGAAGGCGTCACGGTTGTAGAAATCGTCGCAGTTGATGACGCAGAACGGTTCCTTGATCACATCCTTACCCATGAGCACAGCGTGGTTCGTTCCCCATGGCTTCTGACGACCTTCGGGCACACTGAAGCCTTCTGGCAGTGCGTCAAGAGCCTGGAAGCAGAGCTCACACTTCACTTTGCCCTCGTATTTGGCGAGGATCTGTGTACGGAACTGTTCTTCGAAATCCTTACGGATAACCCATACAATCTTGCCGAAACCGGCCTGGATGGCGTCATAGATACTATAGTCCATAATGGTCTCCCCATTGGGGCCAAGACCGTCGAGTTGTTTCAGACCGCCGTAGCGGCTTCCCATACCTGCTGCAAGCAGAAAAAGCGTTGGTTTCATATGCGATATTATATTAGTATTGAAAATCTGACTGCAAAGGTAATAAAAAGAATCCGATAAACGAACGTATTAACGGGCCTTAACATTAGAACGGGTATCCGATGGCAAAGTTCAATGTGTGCAGATCCTTAAACCGTTCCACATTAAAGAAGTAGCCGGAGACACCATTGGCGCATGGGATGTGGATGGCAAATCCCCAGTCGAGACGGATTACGAGGAATCCCAGATCGTAACGAAGACCCACACCTGTTCCGAGGGCGATGTCGTTGAAGAAGCGTGAGGGCTTGAAGGTCATGCCGTCAGTCCACATCCTCATAGCTTTATAGGCTTGTTCGCCCGTGTATTCCTTACCATCATCAGCAATGATAGTGCCCAAGGATTTCCAGGCCTCGATATCTCCTATGTCAAATTCGCGCAGTCGCCACACATTTCCTGCATCGAGGAACACGGCACCCTTCAGATTGCCGAAGAGGGGAGTACGATACTCCAGGTTGGCCACCAGCTTCATGTCGCCGTTGCGCATCAGATAGAATAGTTGCTTATCATTAACGCCGAGGTCGGAGAAACTACCTGGACCGATGTCGCGAACCATGAAAGCGCGGATACTGTTGGCACCACCTACATAGAACTGCTCCGTGAACGGCGTCTCCTTGCTGTTGCCGTAGCACCAGATGATACCGGCATTCACGTGACCTACGAGACTCGACTCCATACCGATGCTCCACGTCTTGGTGAAGTCAGTCTCCACGCGCAAGAACTGGGAATAGGGATTCTTAAACAACTTCTTGTCCTTTTGATTGAAGGACTTACCGCGTGCCATGTCAAAGAGTGATGCGACATTTCCCGATTCTTCGATAGTGGTTTCCCAACGGATGGGGTTACGCAGTTTGGCAGGACTTGTATAGGTATACGTATAGCGCATCTTGGGGATGAAGTAGTCGCCCATCGTGCGTTCCAGATAGACATACTTGTTCACAAGAGAGTCGTATTTCGCTGTCGTGGTATTCTTATACTGGTATTTCAGCGTGAGCGGTGAGAACTCGTGCTGACTGGTGGCTGAAGACTGCCAACGGTAGGTCCATTCGCCCGTAACGACATGCATCTTGTAGTATTCTGGGCGGCGCACGATGTCGGTAGATATCTTGGCATAGGTGGTGGGCGTGGAGTAGAAACGGCGACGCCGGATAGGACGTCCGTCTTTTCCTCTGCGTATGCGATCGCTGTTATAGAAAGGTGCGATGATGCGTGGGAACTCGATACTGGCATCGGCACCATACTGGTAGGTGGCACTGCTGGAACTGCCGCCCCGCTGCCACTCATAGGAGCCGTGCAGGTTGATGTCGAGCTTCTCGCCACCGCGGAAAAGGTTACGTCGGGTGAAACCGATTTTTGCCTCAGGACCGAAACGCCCGTTGGTGCGTCCGATGGCGTTGCACTCGATATAGAAGTCGTAGGGCTTGTCAAGCACACAGTTCAGACGCAGGTCGAGGGTGTCGGTATCAGGACGGGGCGTGAATTGGAAGTCTGTCGAGGAGAATACTCCTGTGGCATTTATCTTGCTGGCGGATTCTAGGTAGTTGTCGTAACTAAACAGCTGACGGGGTCTGAGTTTCAGATCCTTGAGGATGATTCTCGGACGGATGGGTGACTTTTTCCCGTTGAAGAAGATGGTGAGATGACGACGGTGGATACTGTCTGTCAATTGTTCACGAACCGACTTACGGAACTGCACATTGATATTACCGATGTACCACTTCTTGAGTGCCTCTTCGGGTAAACCGTTGGCTAGTTGGAAGCGCAGTTGAGCCTTGTCTGCCACCTGGAAGGTGTCGGCCAGATAGGAAGCGTAGCTGCTGTTGTAATAGTAATAACCATTGTTACGGAAGAGAGTGCTTACCCGACTGCGCTCACCGTCGAGCGTGGCCACGCTGAAGGCGTTGCCGCTACGGATCAGAGATTCTTCTTTAGTGGAATCAATTAACTCTCGAAGGGGCTTGGGAAAGTTGGTGTAAGCCACACTGTCGATTGTGAACAGCGAGTCGAGATGGATGGTATAGCCGATCTTGCATTTCTTCGGATTCTTCTGAGGTACTAGTTCGTAGGTTACGTCGCCTCGGAAATAACCGTTGCTCTCGAGTACACTTTTAGCGACTGAGGCGCGCAGAGCGGGATTCACCTTGCTCATAAGTACGGGTGACTTTCCAAACGACTTTGTCATCCATTTGGCAAATTTCGAATCCTTATTTGAATACTTGTTATAGACCCAGAGGTGCCAGGACCATGGCACTGTGTAGTAGCTGCTGCCGAAAAGCGAGCCGTTGGGCTCGGTGGCAAGGGCCGCTTCCACCTCTTCCTTGGTGGTAGTGAGATGGTCGTCGTAGTCTTCATTCTCGTAATTCTTCTCATCGGCATAGACAATCTTCGTCAGACCCGTGAACAATTGGTCGTCCTCGGGTATGCCCTTCGTCATCGAACAGGAAACAATTAAAAGTAAAAAGGTAAAAAGGTAAAGGGGTAAAAGGATTGTTACCCTTACCTTTTTTAATATGCCGTTATGTCTCTTTTCTCTCATATTATTACCTTTTTACTCTTTTACCTTTACTGAGTCTGTTCGTAAACTGTCGCGTTGTACGTCGGGCTGGCGCAGGCCTGGCATCTGCTGTTGCGGACGCATCATCATGGGCTGTTGCTCTTTCTTCCAGAAGCGTAAGATATCCCAGAAATTATCGAGCTTCCTGCGCCAAACGAAACCTGCACCATACATGCTCGTGTAGCCTTCCAGCCAGTCATAGACGTTCTGTTGATAGAAGAGTTTCACGTTCTGTGTGGCGTTCTGGTTCAGACGATACTCCATCGACACGTTGTCGAAGAACGAATTGCTCTGACCGCCATAGTCACTGCTGCCTGAAGATACCTTACCACCAATCTCCACCTTCAGACGGTTGTTGAGGAACCGTTTGGCAAACTTGAACGAGTAATCGGTATGCATGTTGCCGGTGGCATCGGTAGTATTGTCGATGCCCACACTGAGATCGAGCGACTTCAGAGCTGATCCTGCTATGTTGTTGATCTCACTCTGAAGGAATGAGCTCAAGGCCGAGTTCATGGAGAAGCTGCCGGTATTGCCGTCTGCCAGATACATACCTGTTGTGAGCATGGCGACGGCTACCTTTCCACGCTCCTCATCCGACATCGTTGCCAACTCACCGCTCACGTTGTTGTCTTCAGGTGCCTCGATGGTAAATTCGAGCCCCATGTCATTGAGTGTCTTGGTAATGATTACACCACAGTTGAATACCGTACTGCGCCCTACGCCGCTCTCATCTGTAACGGTAGCTTTGATGCGCTCCGTAGCGGTGATGTTCAGCTTCGGGTTCATAGGGTCACCCGTAAACTCCACATAGCTGCCCTCCTTGATGTTAAATGTCTTCAATGGGATGATAGGCAACGAGTATTTCATCTCGCCGTCGGTAAGGGTATAGCGCCCCGTGAGGTTGATACCTTCCGAACCGTATCTCATGCGGAGGTCGCCACCACCCATCAGATCTACATAGTTAGTCTGCTCAGCATTAAGATCACATACAATGTGTGCTCCTTGGGAGACGCTGATGGTCAGATCAGCACTCAGACCGCTGGGAGCAGGACGTGCGATAATGGTCTGGGTGGAGTCGGTGAAGTCTGTGAACTTCACGAGGTCGTTCAGACGGTTATCTGCCGAGAGGGGCGAGTCGAGCAGCATGTAGGTCATGTCTGTTGTGCCGAGCACATCTAGCTTGCCGCGCATCTTCATTTCTTCAAGCGGACCCTGCAGACGGGCGATGAAGTTGACGAAAGCCTTACCATAGGCGATGCTCTTGGCTTCTTGTTTGGCATTGATGAGTAACAGGTTTCGGGCCCGCATCCGCATGTCGATAGTGATATGGTCTGTGTCAGAGAAGTCGATGTCGCCCATCAGGTTCAGCGGCTCGTCGTTGTAGGCATAGAGTCCGAAATTCTCCAGAAGGAGGTGGCTGCCTACGACTCGGACAGGGTCGTTGTCGAAACGCATCCGTACGCCATAGGGAATACTCACAAGGTAGGCAGAGTCGACGTAGATTTCACCGTTGACATCAGGATGTGTTGTCGTACCCTTGATTTTCAGCTCGCCCTCGCCGTATCCCTCCAGACCGACAATCTGGTCGGGCACCATACCGTTGATGATGGAGAGGGGCATACGCGTCATCGTGAACGTGGCGTCGATGATGCTTTCTCCCGTTCCTGACTGCTTCTTGTTCTGATAAATTCCGCTGAGCAGTCCGAACTCCTCCTCGTCGAGCATCATGCGGGCCTCAACAGCATGGGTATCGTCTTCTTTCTGCAGATAGACTATTTCCGTGCTGATATTACCGATGGGCGATCCTTCATAGGCCATACTCTCGACGGCCATATCGGAGGCAATAGAGTAGCGTTCGTTCTGATCCTGTAGGATATGGTAGTCGCCATTAAGCTTGCCGGTAATCTTCGGCAGATAGGGAAGCACGGAGGTGACCTCACCTAAGTCGATGCGGTGCAGGCTCAGCGTCAAGTCCTGAAGCATCGTGGAATCCTGATTCTCAGTATAGAGTTTCAGACCTGTCCTGTCGTCGGAGACAAGGTCTACCTTTGCCTGTATCCTCTTGCCTTTGGCGATGAAGATGTAGTTGTCTTTGTTCAGGTTGAACTCCTTATAGCCAATGGTCGGACGTTCTGGCATCAGCCTCAGACGCAATCCTTCGTCTTCCATCTCGGCGGTGGCACCCAGGCGTACACCCATCTTGCCTTTGGCATCGTAGTATCGCAGTCCTGCCAAGGCTCCGTGTTCGTGGATGTGGCCGTCAAGGAGGGCGTTGAACACAAACTGCGGATTCTTCTTGTTATTGCAGATCTGGCCTTGATAAGACAGCCTTTCGCCTTTCTGCGTAAGGTTCAAGCGGACTGTGTCTATGCGTGTGCTGTCGTAGTTCAGAGAGTAGAGGTGGCTGGTGCCGTTGATGCCTGTCACTGGTGAGGTGGTTAGGTCCAATACCATTTCCTTGAAGTCGATATCGAGAGCTCTGAGAAAATGAGCCACCGGATTCTCGCGCTTGCTTTCCAGATGGAATTTAACCTCCGGAAGCAGGGCCTTGATGGCTGATTGGTTGATGACCTTGTCTTCAAACTGTGCCATAACGGAGTCGGTGAGGGTGGTCATCTGACTGAGCAACTTCTCATAGCCTCCCTTGGCATCGAACTTCAGGATGAAGTCACCGCTCTGGGCCCTGACGACGGTGGTGTCGGTAAACAGCTTAAGCAGCAATCCTACGTCGCCTGGGTTATAGGTCTTTTTGTCGTTCTTGATATACACATCGTTGAGACGTCCACTGACATAGTGGGTATTCTTCATGTCTGAACTGATCTTCAGACTTCCACGGGTGCCGATTGTCAGATGTTTGTCCAGAAGGCGCATCTGGTAGAGGTCGGCTTTTGTCAGGTCTGCGCTGACGGTACCTTCTATCTCCTTGTTGCTGAGCATCATGTCAACAGCCATTCTGCCGTCGAAGATCTCATTCTGGCCTGTGATGCTGGCTTGTGCGTGTCCGTTTTCGAGGGTTGCTTGTGCAGTCAGATTGTCGAGGTTCATATAGCCGTACTTCAGCAGTCTGATGTTGGCATTAGCGTTCAAGCGGCTCTGGTTAGAGAATAGATCTGTACCATAACCCTTAGCCTTGATGTCGGCAGAGAGTGTATAGATGGAGTCCTTGGGCAGGAAGTGGTGCAGGTTCAGTTGGTTGATGCTGATGTCGGCGTCGTAGGTCAGTCTTTCTGGCACCATCTCTCCCTTTGCATTCAGAGGGATAAGGGTGCTGCCTTTCATCTTCACGTTACCGTTGCCTTCGTGCAGGGTCATGTCGAGATTATAGCGTGTGCCGTCGGCTTTCAGTCTGCCGTCGATTCCCATGCCGTTGGGAATGCGGTATGTGTTGTTCATCTTGGGGTCGATCAAGGCAAGGATGAAGTTCAGTTCCTGTGTCTTGCCCTCCATCTTGATGTCGGCTTTCATCTTGCTGAGGTCAGTGACGTTGTCAATTGTTCCGTTCAGCGATGCGTGAACGGCTGAGGCAAGATCGAGGTTGAGACCTGTCAGTTCCATGTGTTGCATGTTGCCATTGACGGATCCTCGGATATTGAGCGGATGGTTGGGGAAGTGTTGCATGAACTTCTGGGGCAGTTTGCCTGCAAACTTCTCGATGTCCTGCTTACCTAACTGAGCGAAGAGCCTGACTTTCATCTGACCAGGATTCTGGCTGTCGAAAGCGTTGAGGTCGATGTCTGCTTCCGCCATGATGTTAGAGTCGGTGGTCTTGAGGGTTGTCAGCGGCAGTCTGATATGGTTGTAAGTCGAGTCAAGCGTCAGTCCGCCTGTGAACTCATTGACCACGATGCCGCTCTTTTCCTTGAAATACGTCTTGCGTACGAAGAGTGAGATGCCGTCATCGGTGAGCGTGAGGTTGTCGATGCCCAGTCTGAGGTCTTCTAAGGCGATATGGTTGAGGTCGAGTCCTTCCGTCTCGGGCTCGTATCTGTTGTCGAAGGCAAAAAGACCGTTGTTCCAGTCGAGACTTCCCACCTTATATGTGCTACGGCCAATGTCTATCAGGGTCTCACGGGCTACGAGTTTGTCAAGGTTCAGGCTTAGGTTCAACGTGTCTCCAGGCAGATATACCTTCATGTCAGTACGTGTGATGCTGAGGCTGTCGGCATTGATGATCCACTTTACGTCCGATGTGGTGGTATCTACTGCTGCCGTGTCGCTCAGGGCAATGTCGAGGCGTGCATCCGAGAGTCGTGCTCCATTTACCTCTATCGTCTCCTTGTCGAGGTCGATACCCTTTGAGGCGAGCCACAGTTCTTCGAGTTCGCCTTTGATGCGCAGATCGCTGATAAAACCGTTGGTGTTGATCTTTGCCTGATGGAGCGACAGCTCATCGATGACCACCCGTTTCCTCAACAGGGGGAGTAGTCTCACATCGGCCACCAGCTTCCGTACATCGGCGAGGGTGTCTTTCACCTGAGGGAGTGAGTCGTTAGCTTTAATCGCTCTGAAGCCGTCGATGCCTAAGTCGAGTGGGAACTCCAGGTTCACATGCTCCACCGTAATCTCCATGCCCGTCTTTTCCGAGGCGATGGCGGCCACCTTCTTTACCGCCCAGTTCTGTACGGGCGGCAGATAGATGAGTGCGGCGAGTATGATGAACAGCAGAAGGGGTGTGATAACCGCAATCCCAATCCACTTCAGGGTTTTCTTCATTCGATGTCCAGAATATACATGTCGGCCAGGAAGTTCGTGTCGTCTTCGTAATCGAGCCAACCCGTGATCATGCTATGTGTCATGGGGTCGCGGAAGGCGGCTTGCTGTACTTGGCTGATAGTCTCCTCATCTTGTTTGGGCAGGATATAGAAGGATGTCTCACCGTTGTAGTGATTCCTGATAGCTATCTCACCCGCAACGATATTCGGCAGGGTGTAGACAAACAGCGACGGACTGGGGAAGTAGTTGTCGGGTTCCTTGATCGATGCCAGATAGCTGGTGTCGGCATGGATCGACGAGGAGTGGTTAAACAGGATGATGGCCCGTTGCTCATTCGCTTCAAACCGTTCCTTTCCCTCGGCGCTGATCAGCAACTCTGAGGCGATGAACCCTAGTCGGCTCAGCATATCCATCTTATAGTACTTCGGATAGTCGCCGATGGCTTGTTTGTAGATGCGGGTGAGCATATTCTTACCGGTCTCTTCGCAGGCGAGCGACTGTCCGTCGACGGTGATGCCGGTGGGTGTAATTACTACATGATGTGTCCGCTGTGGAGTCTTGTTTCGTACCGTCGTAGCTTCTGTCTGTGGCGCTTTAGTGGCTAGCAAAGCCGCATTACAGCCGCCGAAGCCCGATACCAGCTTGATAAAGCTCTGCTTGTCGGTCTCGCCATTCGTGGCCGATACCTGTATTTTGCCTGAGACACCCAGTTCCTCAAAGCCTCTGGTGCCGATAATCGTATGGTCGTCGAGGGAGCGCATCGTCAGTGCCGTCTCCAGCACACCTGCGGCACCCAGCGTATGACCGTAATAGCCTTTCAGACTATTCACGAGCATGCCAGCGAGACCTGCCCGCTCGATAGCTACCGACTCCATCTGGTCCATGAACATCGTTGCTGTACCATGGGCATTCACCAGGGCCAGCTGTTCATCTTTGGCTGCGTTGACGGCAGGTAGCAGACAACGGTAGGCGCCGTCGCCTTTCTTAGATGGGGAGCTGATATGATAGGCGTCGTTTCTCACAGCCCCACAGCCGATGGCCCAAGGAGTGCTATCGTCGGCGGGTGTCGCCGAGAGGATGATGGTGGCTGCGGCTTCACCGAGGTTCATGCCTATACGCTCGATGTCGTAGGGACGGCATTCGTGTTCGGCCATCGCATTTAGCGACTGGAAGCCTGAGACGACGAACTTGTCGAGTACGTCGGCACCACATACGATGGCATAGTCGTAGGTTCTGTTCTCCAGCAACCGCTGGGCGAGTATGATGGCGGATAGACCTGAGATGCAGGCATTACATACCACGATGGGACTCGTGGTTACGCCTATTGCTTTGGCTATCCTGGCAGCACTCTCTCCTGGGAAGAGCACATCCGATGAGGCATCGGCGTTGCCTAAGAGCTCAACGTTGGCCTTGGTGGTGCTCAGGATGAATACCACGTTCTTGGCGGCTATGTCGACTGTCGTTCCTGCCAGCGCCTGACGAGCAGAACTGACCACCATCGATTCGAAGCGTGTCAGTCCTGCTATGGCCATCTCCTCATTCTGCTTCTCCGAGAAGACAGAGGCCGTAAACGGCTTGGGGATGTCCCATTTGTTGGCGTGGTACGACAGGGCGGTATTTCCCTGTTTGACAGCCTGATAGTTCTGTGCTGTTGTCGTTCCCAGAGGGGAGACGATATTGTCAGCTATCTTGTATACCATGTTCTATTTTCTTAATCGTCTGCAAAAGTACACAAAATCGCACGAAAGGCAAAGGAAATCGGGAGAAAATTACGGACTCTGGTTATTTTTCGGAGTGTTTGCCACCAGATAGGGCACACAATGGCGTATTTCCACGGGGATTGTATTGACGACTACGTCGTCGGCGGTGATGTCGAGCTGCACGATACAGGCAGCGCTGTTCAGGGGTTTGTGCTGGTCGAAGATGAAGTTACCCACGCTGTAGTAGATCATGTGCCCATGAAAGTCCTCGATGGTCTGCAGGGTATGGGTATGATGACACACGAGCACGTCGGCTCCGGCATTGATAAGCATGTGGGCATCCATGCGCTGACGGGGTACGGGCTCCAGCTTGTGTTCCGCGCCCCAGTGCAGCGACACGATGATCACAGCCGTCGAGTCTTGCTGACGCAGATGATACACTCTTTGCAGCAGCGAGTCCATCGGCTCCTGACTCACGCAGGGCTTATCCGGCAGATAGGCATAGTTCTCAAGAGCCAGACGAAGTGAGGGCACGAGCCACACCTTTCGAGGCTGTTCTGCCAGCAACACGGGCTCTGCAGCCTCGCTCATGTTGGCTCCCGCACCGATGGGCACCATACCGGCTTTGACGATGTTCTCCTTGGTATCTATCAGTCCTCTTCGTCCTTGGTCGATCGCGTGGTTGTTGGCCAGATTCAGATGGGTTACCCCATGTTGCTGGAGGGCTTCCAGCCATATAGGTTCGGCACGGAAGATGAAACGCTTGAAGACGGGGGCCTCAATCTCTGTGGCAGGACACTCCAGATTGCCTACCACGATCTGGGCGGCATGAAACACGGAGTCGATACCATCCGAGAAGAGATGGTCGACTCCGTGCTTTTCTATCGCCTTGCGCACCCCGCGGTCGAGCAGGATGTCACCCGTCAGTACTACGGTGAGGGTGCTGTCGTTGTCGGGTCTGTCGGCAGCTGATACCGACAGACTCAGCAACAGACTAACAGCCAGAGCTATAGAAGTACTCCTCATTCGCCTCCGGCAATTTGTTCAGGGGCACCAGCAGCGGCTTCATCCACTCGGGCACACCCTTGCGGGCATTCTTCTCCAACTGCTGCTGCCATTCCTCATCCGTCAGACGCTGTTCGCCGAGGGGCTGCGTGAACTCACGATAGCTCAGTACGGCACCACGCGTCAGATACAGACAGCCGTCGATCTCCACTACTACGTAGATCTCATCGGCATCACCCACAGCCTCGAAAAGAATCGACTTGTCGGGGTTATTGTCCGAATTGGCAGTATACACATCGGCTACGAGGGCCACCTTCTTGTCGGCTCCCTGCACATCGCTCCAGCCCATCAGATACTGGTCCTTGCCGCGTACCAGGTCGAGGGAGATGTTCTCAAACGTGGCACCGATCACCTTGATCTGGTCATACTCCTCGTCGGTAATCTCCTTGCCTGCCAACTCCTTGTCGCTGATGGCCAGCAGGAACTGGGCCTCTTCACGCATACGTTGCGTAATCTCCGACAGTCTTTCGGTGAGCATGTTCTCCTGCTTCAGCACCTTCTCTGTGTTGTCGAGCAGTTCGATGGCTTTCTTCCAGAAGCCCGAGTTGGGCTCTACATAACCCTTCACCACGGGCTCGGGGACATCACCGCCACCACCGCACTCGGCACCTGCCGGCTGCTTGGCGTAGAGGATGGCATCGTGCTTCAGCTCTGCCCACGAGGCGAGCACGGCATTCAGGTCTTTCTTGTCCCACTCGGGCGTTACCATGAAGTAAGGCATCTGCTGCTTACCTTCCTTGTCGGTGAGCACCTTCAGCGTCTGCATCCACTGTGTACAGGTGGTTTCCTGCCAGTCGATCTTACCCATGCGCTCCTTCATCTGCTCGAGGGAAGTCTTGAAGTCCTCCCACTCGTTCTTCTCGGCCATCAGGATCTGTTCGGCTGAAGCGACACCCATTGCGGCAAAGAAGTCGAGACCCTTTGGCACACCGCGCTTCGTGGGTTTGTTGTCGTTGTCGACCATCGTCTGCAGCACCTCGGCATCGGGCTGGTAGCGCTGGGGCATGATACAGATCTTGTTGTGGCTCGTCTTCTCGAAGGCCGGGCGGATTCTGGTCTGCTTATTGCCGATTTCGTCGAGTGCCTCCTTGATACGCGTCAGCTCCTTCTCGTCGTTGATCAGTTCATTCAATTGCAAATTGCTCTTCTTCACCTCGTCGATCACTTGCAGCAGACTGAGGTTGTCGGGCTGACCCATGAGCAGGGTGATCAGACGGTTCAGCTGGTCGTAGTTCTTCATGGCCTTGTCTTCATACTTTGCGGCACAGGCTATCAGCACAGCTTCGCGCACCTCGTCCATATGATTGGTGCCGAAGGGGATCGACTGCAGCCACATCATTCCTCGGAAGTAGCGCTTCAACTCCTCGGAGCGGGTATAGTGGCCACGCGGACGGAACAGGCTATAGCTGAACTTCACGTTATGATAGTCCTGCATGAAATCGCTGAAGTTGTCCTCCGACTTCATCACATTCTCCACCTCTGTCTTCGCTACGGCATTCTGCTCCTCGGTGCCGAGATATTTGCCCGTGAAGAGCTGATAGGCCACGTCGAAGAATACGGCATTGTGGAAGGCTGTCTGGCGCAGTACCTCGTCATCGCCCGACCAGTTCTCCCAGCGGTCCATAGCGTAGAACATATCCTTTGAGCAGTCGGTCATCAGTTGCAGCAGTTTCTGCTCCTCGACCTCGCGTAGCAGGCAGTCTACATAGAGATGGTAGAGCTGTAGGAAGAGGTCGGTGGTCACGAAGTTGGGGAACTGGCTGTAGTCGTTCTGCTCGTAGATGTTGAACAGCTGGTCGTGTTGGGCAGGCACGATGGCAAAACCGTCCTTTGCCAGGTGCTCGCAGAGCAGCGAGTCGAACTCTTTCAGCTGCGTGGGGTTCACCAGATTCTGCATGTTCACGCGCAGGCCTTCGCCAGCCTCGAAGTTCGCCTTCTTCAGCTCGTCCTCACGCTCCTGCAGTCGCTTGATGAATGCCTGCTCCTGCTCCGTATATTTCAGGAGTCCTATCTCCTCCGAAGCACGGTAGTAGTAGTCGCGCCAAGGCTCGTCGTCCTTCATCTTGATGTTCTCGAAATTGGCCTTTTCGGCGAACTTCCACATCAGCGAGTCATACCAGGTAGTCGTGCCGTAGACACCGCGGATATAGGCATCCTTGAAGGGGAATCCCTTCTGGGCTGCGGGGGCATTGCGGAGCAATCGGACGTCGCTCAGTTGCAAACCCGATACATCCATGTCGTAGTCGATGCTGTCGAGCAGCGTCTCTACATTGATCTGCGAAACGGGCACCGATACGGCACTCTGTTTCTGACTGCAGGCGGTCATCATAGCCGCCACGCAGGCGATAAGGAAAAGTTTCGTTTTCATTGGCTAAAGTATTTAATTGCTGTTTCTTTGTCTGTTGCTCCGATGAGATGATGGTCGAACTTCATGCCGAAGCCCGCCCAGCGGTAGTCGGATACCACGAAGAGCGAGTCGGTGGTGCTCTCCAGCGCACGGATGAATCCGTCTACGAAGCGGAAGTCCTCGAGGATACCGCCGAGCTTAGAACCCAACCACATGGGCCGCGCCTTGCCGTTCACCTCTTTAAAGATAAACAGTCTGCGGGCCTTTTCGGGGTAGAATCGGGTAGACTTCACCACTCCCACCATCGCGTCCACACGACCGTCACCATCTACGTCGCCCGTCTGGTACTGATACACGGGGTAGGGCAGGCGCCAGTCGTTGAGCCAGTACAGGCTGTCGTGGTCCTTCTTCAGCGTGAAGGTCTGCGACATACTCGTACAAGGCAGAAGCCAGAGCATCAAGAGGATGACGGTTATCGGTTTACGCATTGGCAGTCATGATTTCGCCTGCAAATATAATCATTTTTCCCGATACGCGTATCAGTTTTGCCGAAAAACTGAAAAAATGCATCCGTAAGCCCCTCATTGCGGCATTTCCCCGCCCATTGGTTGATATGTGTCAATAATATGTTGTGTTCGCACACAATTATCCCGTAAACGTTTGCGGAATCCAAAAATTCACCGTACCTTTGCAGCGTGATTCAGAACAAGACATCACAAACACAAAGTTTAACAATTAAACGAATAGGAGATTAAAAAGATGATGACATCAATGATTACACTTATGGAATTTGGCGCTTTGCTTTTAGCAGGAACACTGTTCAGCGCTTGGATGGCAAAGCACGATAACCTGGAGGTTCGCTAACCCCCAGGTTTTTTTATGATTGCACAATTCGACGCTTTTTATGATATTGATCTTGAGAAACGTGGAAACGTGGAAACGGGGAATCGGGGTGGTTTTGGTGCTGAGCGGGGAAAGTTGATAAAGGTATTAATGATACGGTTATTAATTAATAATGTATATGCTATTATAATCTTTGCTTTATCAATACCTCGTTC